>VTLG01009507.1_pt1 | contig 29829 bp, 43 predicted proteins | sample 4694571 | NCBI WGS metagenome assembly VTLG01 (sample SAMN12604809, study PRJNA352737) | marine metagenome | biome: ENVO:00000447; feature: ENVO:00000209|ENVO:00000569|ENVO:01000036; material: ENVO:00002151; isolation source: viral sequences binned using virsorter ...
AAACAACAAGTAAAAGCGCCCTCCCTATTGCTGCTTTCCTTGTTGCTTTGATAAAAATATCAGGTTTTTGATGTAGGTCAAGGGGCCATTTGTTCCCGGTTATTAACAGGGAAAGATTTTCCAAAACGCCTTGGCCTCAGCGGGCAACACAAGGTCGGCGTACACGTCGAGCAACACCTGAACCGAGTGCCCTGACACCTTGGCGGTCTTGGCCGCGTCTTGGTGCTGCTCATAATGATAAGAACAAAACGATTTGCGCATCACGTCGTGAGGCCAATGCGGATCACCGGCAGCGCCCCGGATCAGGTCGAGGCGCTTCTTGTGATTGCGCAAGGGCAACTCGGCGCCGACCTCCTGCGCCAGATCAAGCCACGCGGCAAGGTTGGCGCTGATCGGCACTTGCCTCGGGCGCCGGGTCTTGGTGCGCCTGAGCCGAATCAGCCCCGCCTCTCGATCGATCTCGGGCCAAGTCAGGTGCAGTAATTCAGCCTCGGGCCTGAGCCCCGCAAAGTAGCCGATCGCAATGTGCGCCAGCGCCCGGGGCTCAACCTCCCGAGCCGCCTCGAGCATGGCGCCCACGACCTCGGGCTTGTGCACCTCGGGCGGCGTGGCGTCGGTGAGTTGTTTCTCGAGCGCCTCGGTCGGGTCTTTATGAATCAAGCCGAGCTTGACGGCCCACCCTGAGAACGTCTTGAGGTTGATGAGGTGCCCGTTCTTGGTGCGTGGTGCGACCTCCTGAGCGGCGAGCCAGCGCCTAACGTGTGAGGTGCCAACCTCGGCCAAGTAAAGCGGGGTTGCCGGGTCGGTGGCAAACCGCTCGACGGTGCTCTTGAGGTTGCCGAGGGAGCGGGGCCGCAACCGGCGCTCGGTTCGTTTATACTTGAGGAACGCCTCAACCGCGTCGACCGTCAGCGTCGGGGTAATGGCCGCGCAGTTGTTGGCATAGTATTCGACCGCCTGAAACAAGCCGAACCCGCCCGCCCGGGCGAGCTCACGCGCCTCGAAAATCCCCTCGAGCTCATCAGCGGGCAAGGTGGCAAGGGTGCGTCGTGCCCGTTCCTTGGCGCCGTGGTGCCGGTTGTAAAAAACCTTTGCCTCGCGCTCGGTCGCAAAGTATTTGCGGCGCCGCTTGCCATCCAAAGTAAACCCGACAACCCACTTTGTTTTGCCGCGCACGCGCTCCTTGTGCCAGCCCTGCTTGGTGTCGGCACCTGTCGGCGCTTTTTGTGTCGGTTCGTGTCGTAAATTGTCGGCACCTGTCGGCAAGCTGTTGATCGTCATGGGGGGAGATTATGAGGCCGAGAGCGGGGGTTGCGCAACCCTGAGCAATTCACAATTGTCGTTGTTTTCCTGCGGTAAAACGCAAAACCGGGCACAAAAAAAGCCCGACCGAGGCCGGGTTTTTAATTGGTTGCGGGAGCCGGATTTGAACCGACGACCTTCAGGTTATGAGCATGGGTGAAAACTCGCTTTTCCCTAGAAAACACGCACATTTGTTTTTGTGTCGGCGGTTTGTCGACAGGTTCGTGCATCGAGTTTGACCAAAAAAGCGACCCCCGGGCGAACAAACCATGAAGGCCCGAGGGTCGCCGGTTGGGCGCCCGTAACTGCAAAAGAGGCGCGTCAATCGCCAGTGAATAACTTGGCCGACTTCTTGATCTCGGTCTCGTTCAACCCTGAGTTGAGTAAGGTGCGCAGCGCGACGGCACGTTGCACGGCCTTGCGGTGATCGTCCTCGGCCTTGGCGATGCGCTGCTCGAGCTTATCTCGCTCGATGCCCCGCAACTCCGCGACCTCAATAATCAACCGCTGTTCCTCAGCCTCGAACTCGCGCACCTTGGTTTTGATTTCCTCGATGGTCATTTCGTCACCTCTCTGTTTTTGATGATCATCGGCACCCCGTTGCCGGGGTCGTAACTCGGGAGCTCAGGGCCGATCGAATACACGCGCCACAGTAGCCGCCCGCGTTGCTCTTGCTTGCTGGTCAACCGAAAGAGCTTGCCCGTCTCCCTCTCGCAAACATATCCCTCGCGGTTGAATGGTTGGTCGAACCACCATTGCCAACCCTGATCGAGTTGCCATTGCGTGAACAACCGAGGATCGCCGAGCGTGTCAAAGAGCCGAACCGAAAACCGCTTGAGCAATTCGGAATAGATAAGGCCGGTCATTTCCTTGCCCTCCGTTTTGCGGTGATCTTCCAAGCTCGCTTGACGTTTCGGCGGCGGCAAAAATGCTCGCTCACCTCAGCCTCGCCGCCTTGGTCGTAAACCTTGCCGCCCTTGACGACGACATAATGCCCGGTGGTGTTGACGATGTACGTCGCACCCTTGGCCGCATACCAATCAACGAACCGCTGAAGGGTGCAGCGCTCAAACGTCTGCTCGACAAAACCAACGCGAAGCCGGTTCATCAATTCAAGCAGTTCATAGCTATGCAACCCCCCGCGCCAACGTGGCCGGGAGGGGCAGCGATAACGATTGAACACGGTCTGCGGTTTGAGCCCGGTCACATTCGCCACGGCGACAACGCCGCACACCCCTTGGCCCCTGACCGGCTTGCCGTTGATCACGTCGCTCGGGGTAATCATTTCGACACCTCCTCGTTGCCGTGAGCCTTGGGCCAAGTTGCTTGCGGGTGTAATTCGTTCAGCCAATCATTGAGCTCGAGTGTGACGTCGACCATCTTGGTGCAAATGCGGGGCGGCACCTCGTCGCCTAGTTCCATCGCAAGTTTGTCATATTTCGCGATCATGCTGGTCAAGATTGGCTTGGTGATCATTTTCTTTTTGCCACTCATTTCGACACCTCCTCGTTGCGCCATGTCGTGAACGTGACCTCGTTAAAATCCCAACACTTGCCGCCCCTTGACCTCTCGATGTCAGCGGTCACGGCGAGCTTGGACTCATTGAGAAACGCTTTCTCGAGAACCTCAAACGGCACCTCGCACGATCCCCACCCGAAACCCGCACTCTCGAGCATGTCGTCGCTGACCTTTGAGTGTGCTCGCGGGGGTGTGCTTATGATCGGTTCGGCGCACTCAATATGCCGACCGTTCTCGCCCTCGGTGTAGAAGTAAAGTTTTGCTGCCCGCTTTGTTAGCCATAACGCAACCTTTACCCCGTCCCGGTTAGCCCATGAGAACGCGTACGCCGCCTTGGTTCGGGCGAACGTGTAACGCACTTGATTTGATTTGAGGCGACTCATTATTGCCACCCCCTTTCGGCCTGATCCTCGAGACGGCAGTCGATCCACGCATCCTCGTTCTCGGGTTGGGGGCGCTCGGGCCGAGCCGCAATTGCGTCGTACTCAGCCGCCAGCCTCTCGCCCTCGGGTGTTCCGTGGATTAACTCGGGACAATCCTCGAGCAGATACTCGAACTCATCGCGCCAAATCTCGACGATCTCATTCGCGCTCAATGGAAAATTTTTATCCATCACGAGCGTCAGGCTCACAGCGGTCGCGCACCAGTTGAGGTGCTCGCTGTTTTTAGCCCAAAGCAAGGCCGGGGTTTTTGGTAACAGGGCGCGGCCCATGTCCATGACTATTTCGTATGAGCTCCTCATTTCGCCACCTCCTCTCGGTATGTGCCGACCTGAATGGTCGAGCCCCGGCTGAATGTGACGCGCCGCGCCTCGCCGGTCTTGACGTCGTTGAGCATGGCCTCGCGTTTAACGATGCCCTCAGCCCATGCCGAGCAAGGGGTGACGCGTGTCACCTTATACTCACGACCGTCGAGCTCGAACGTCTCGCCGATCCTGCGCAACACGCTGCCGCGATTTCTCAACGGCAAGTGTTCGATCACTCTCTCGGTGTTGCCCTCAACCTCGAGCACGTCGAGGCCGTGAGGCGTTTCAATGTATTTGGTTTGTATCATTTTGGTTTGTTCTTTTGGTTTGTTCTTTTGGTTTGTTAATTGGCGAGCGTGGTGAGCGCTGCCTTTTGGTCGTCTTGAATATAACAATGCTCAGAAAAATCAGCGAGGTCGCCGAGGGTGTGCTTTGCGTAAGCTAAACCGAGCGTTGTAAAATTGAGCCATGTGCATTTTGGCCCCGTCCATGAGGCAAAATCGCTGGGGTCTTCCGCCCAAGTTGTAACAAGCCCTTTGCGCTTCAGGTCGGTGAGGTTTCCCTTGTCGCTAGGCTTGCGCCCAACATTGCCACCGACCAAGGGCTCGCCCGACCAGTTGTCGGCGTCTTTCAGGTAATCAAAGAAAAGCTCTCGTGATTGTTCGGTCAGTGTTATCTCGTGGCGCTTGCCCTCGAGCGTGAATGTTTCGGTGATAGTGATCATTTTGGTTTGTTCTTTTGGTTTGTTCTTTCAAGCCGCCATCGCTGACGACCTGCACAGGATATATATAGAACATAATATGCGCAAGAAAAAAAGAAAGGGAACTTATTCACAGGCGAATGCGGCGCCAGTGTTCAGCCCATAGAACCCGGGCAACTTCCCGGGCACAGCGCCGCACCTGTTGTTCGGTGAGCTCAGGCGCCGCGATGTGCAACGCCTCGTGGGTTACGGTGTCGAGCAAGGCCCGCTCGGTTTTGTGCATTTCGGGATTGATCCGAATCAACCGCTCGTCGGCGTACGCCTCGCCATATATCCCCGGGCCAAGGTCAGCCCGTTCAACTTTTATTTTTGAGGGCGGCATCGCTCTTGATTTTGTAATGGGGCGTTGACTTGGCCGGGTTGCCGACCCTGAAATTTTTCTTTTCAATGAGCCCCGCCTCAATGCCTCGAGCCACTCGGTCGCACACCACGCCCCGGGACACCTTGAACATCGCGGCCAAATCCGCCGACCTGAGCCAACCCTCGGGCACCTCGTCGGGGTTGTTCGTTGCGGTCAGTAGAACCTCGGCCCATTCTTTGAGTTGAGGGTCGTCGACTTTGTTGCTTTCTTTTTTGCTGCTCATAATTCCTCGAGGCCGGTCGGCAGCAACCACTTGCCACCAACGCGAGCCGCTTGCCAAACGATGAACTCGTCGCCCTTGGTCACACCGTACGACCAGCCGTTGCCCCATTGGCTAGTTGCGAGGCGGCTTGAGGCGTAGCTCATCGCGCTCGATTTCAAATCGACAAGGCACCCGTGCGACCATGCCGAGGCGCCCCCGTGTCGCGGCGCCGTCGAACACTCAACCCGGTGCAGGTGCCCCATGATTACACCGCCGCCGGGAGAGGGGGCAAAGTGTGCAGCGGTTTGAGAGCCTGCTCGCACGCTGGCCGTGTAACCATGCACCGCGCTGAGTTTGTTGCTGATAGAGTAAACGCCTTGATCGTGGTGATACGGAACGAGCCGCGCCTTGACTCGCTTGGCTTGTTTCTCAATGCGCGAGATCACACCCTCGGCGGCCATTCGCATCAGCCCGTTAGAATGCTCCTCGGCCACGCGCCAAACCCGGGCGTCGTGGTTGCCTAGCAAGATCGCGTCAAGCCCGCCGCACGCCTCGCCAAATTGTTCAATGAAAGAAAAGCCCGCCAGCAAGTCGGCCTCGAGGTCGTCGTTTGCGATCGACTCCTCGTTGCGTAACCCGACGCGCAGCGGGGCAAAGTCCCATGCGTCACCGAGGTGCAAAGCAATGTCGGGTTGCCAGTGTTCCGCAAACTTAAACAAGGCCCGGGCTGAATCTTTGCAGATCGCCGAGCCATGATTGTCGCTTGCACAAATAAATCGCCGCCATCCTCGGGATTTGTTTTTCATAATAAATCGAGGATCGACGAAAGCGCCTCGTGCGCATCCCCGTCACCCTCAAGCGCCTCGATCGCGATGCCCCGGGCCTCGCTGATTTGCTCCTCGAGCGTTACCAAATAAACACCGAGATCGACCACCTCACCCAACGCCTCGCGCACTTGGTTGCGCTTGCGCCACAAGTCGCCGCCGTGCTCCGATTGACCGGCTCGATATGCCACCTCAGTCAATTGCCTGAGCCTCTCATTGACTCGAGCAAGGTGACGCTCTTGGTCGGTTGTCATTTTATCGCACGCCATTTCGTTCGATGATCTCCTCGAGCTCGGCAATTGTTTTCAAAAATTCCTTGGTCAGATTTGGCGCCGTCGGCTGTCTGCAATGAGGGCAAACGATCGCGGCCTCGAACTCAGGGTGCGCCATCAGTCGCCGCCCGTTCTCCATCTTCACCGGCATCGTCGTCAAGCAACCCATGCCGAGCGAGCACATCATCAACAGCGTTATCGCTCTCATCGTCTTTCCGTTCCTTTCGGGCTCGAGCCTTGGCGGCGCGTACCTCCTCGCCAATATACTCGAGGGCCGACGCTGCTCTCTCAATGGCGTCAGCCAGCCGAGGCACAGCGGCCAGCGCCGAGAGCAGCGTCGACAAGAACATCACTCGGCGCCAGCGCCGACGGCCTCGCTGCTCTTATCATTATCGCGAGCCCATAAGCCCACGAGCAACGCGCCAGCGGCGCCCATGATTTCGCCAACGGTGCCAAGCCAAGCGGGCTCGGGGTTTTCGATTCCGGTTAGGTAAACGCCGAGCGCTGCGATCGCCCCGGCAATTGTTGTTTTCCAGCTTTTCACTTGTTGTCGTTCTCCTTGTTTAGTTGGCGCCATGCTTGCGCGACCTTGATCGCCGACCAGACGGCGGTGATCGCTAACACGACACATTTCAAAATGATCTCGAACTCACCCCAAGTCGTGACCGCCAGCACCGAACCGTTGACGCCTATCACTTTTGCTATCTCAAAAAATTGTTCATTCATATCATAACCCGTAATAACTGTTGCAGTCGGGGCAGTCGTAATACCCGCCTATGTCGATCCAACGGTTCGACTCTGCCATCATGCCTTGATCTATAACGATCTCACCGCAACTCATGTTGCCTTGGTCGTCATAATAACCAATATAATCACCGACGCCCCCGCCGCTTACATACTCATCAGTAACCAACTCAACCGTGTCACTGTTACAAGTTGCTACGCCCCACGTTTGGAAGGTTGACCCGCCGCCGCCGCCGGGGTTGCCGTTTGCAGAATTGCAGTCGGTGCAATCTGTGTACGCATACGAGAGATAGCCAACCGATGAGCCGCTCGAAATCGAGTCTGTAACGGTGCCGCAATGCACGTCGCCGTTTACGTCGTCGTACCATTCTACAACATCGCCGATCGATGGTGAGTTATAAGCGTCGTCAACGACTATTGAAACCGAACCGTCGTTGCAGTCCGTGACCTCGTACAGCGCAATCCCATTCTGGTCGGTGCAATCGGTGCAATCGGTATAGGTGCCGCCGTACAAATCACCGTCGGCGCTGGCGCTCGTGTTGCCTGTAATCTCAGCGCACAGCGGGCCGCTCCCGTCGTTCAAATAATAATCAACATAATCGCCAACCGAGAAACCATAAGAACTTGAATCGGTAAGAACTATCGAGCCGCCGCCTTGGCAATCGGTTGCGGTGTAGTTATCGCCGCCCGAGGTTGCGCATTGTTGGCCCGCGCTTTGGTGATTGATATTGATGGTTTGCCACGGGCCAAATGTGCTCGAGACCGTTGACCATGAGCCACCCGAAACGGCACCGCAATCAACTCTCAAACGGAAAGTCAAATCCTCATCGGCGTTAATAAAGCAATCGGTGCCGCTGTACAGGTGCGCGATATATCCCGCCGTTTGATAAGTCCCGTTTGCATTGGTCGATTGCCCGTAGATTTTCACAACCGAGTCGGCTGCGGGGCGACCCTCGAGCTTGGATTCAATAACAAGTTGAACCGCTGGCCCGAGGGCGCTGTCGATATTAAATGAGGGATCGGAGTGATAACCCCCGACCGGCTGTGAATACCATTGCCCATTGTGTGAGGTCGTGACTGTGCCGAGGTCGGCGTAAGTCAAGCAGGTGCTACAATCACAAGCGGCGCCGCCAGCCGAGTAACTTGTCAGCGTAAGGTCAGCGCTCCCCGTCCAATCCTCGCCGACCGTTGTTGTACACAGCACGGCGCCTGATCCAGCGGGGTCGTTGTATCGAACAGGGATGCCGAGGCCAATATCGGAACCCGATGGCAATTGGATTTTGAGTTGATTGCCCTCGCAATCCTCAACCGTCCATCGTCCTGAGTGCGGGGCAGGGGGTGACCAGCAAAGGTTGACGTTGATGCCCTCGTCGTACATCAAGGGCGTGCCGAGCGAGGTTAAAAGCTGATGATAGCGAACTCCGTTCGATTCGCAATCCTTGACCGGGTAAACAAAAACTTTCCACATTGGATGAACCCCATCACAGCGCGAATAGTTTTTGATTTCAGGAACATGATCAGAAATATTAAACCCGGCGCCGAGTTCCGCGTGAGTAATTAACTTGCCCCAAAACTGAACCCCGGCGCCGCTAGTGTTCACCGTGTCCGTTGCCTGATAAGTCCACGACCCCGCATAGTCGGGCGAGATGTCAATCCCCCCGCTCGCCTCCTCGTCAAACATAAACGTGACCCAATAGCCGGTGACGCTGCTGTTTTCCGTCACGTTGGCCCCGACCATAAGATCGTAACCTGAGCCCGTGTCAGCCCAACCCCCCGACCAAGAGTGAATTGTAATGTCAGGGCGACCGCACGGCGGGCAAGTCGACGGCTTTTGATCACTCCAGCCTTGCGCGGTGTCTGCTTTCAACGTCCCGTCGGAGCATTGAACGAACGGAGTCACATCAACGAACAACCCTCCGGGCGTGCACTCCTCGAACACGCTCAACCCAGAAACAGGGTCGAGCGTCCAAACTGCGGCGCTGTTGAGCGAGTGGTTTGTGTTGAGTTGATCCCTGCTTGCGACCATCTCGGTCGGGCTCGACGCATCCCAACCCAATGCGCCATCGATACCAAGCCCGCCCGTTGCGGTTGTATTGTTGAGCACAGTATAAGAGAAATCACTCGTGTCCATATTTGACACAGTGATATGAAACAACACCTCGTCGGGCGTGGTTAATAGCTGAGACGACGCATCAAGATAAGGGTAAATAATTAAGTTATGCGGGCCTTGATCTGGCACCCAATGAAAGTTTAACCCCGACAAGTCAACACTCGGCACAGCGCATTCAGATGAACGCCTCAAGCTCGACAAAAATGCCGTATCGAAAAGACCGACACTCATATCAACGCGAGCCGCCAATCGCCGCCACCAACGTCGTCCCGAACATGGTGAAGGTTAGCGCATAGGTTTCGCCCGTTTCTAGGTTGGTCGTTAAGGTGCTCGGGTCTTGGGCCGGTTGGCTCACCCATTTTTCACTGAGCCCGTTGAGTGTAAGGTTTGGCGTCGTGGCGGTTACGTTATCCAAGAAAAGGGTAAAGAATGCGCCGCTCGGTAGGTTGTTGATTGCGCTGATCTGAAACGATGAATCGAAATTTATTTTACCAAGCCGGTCGGTTGCTGCGTCAATTTGAAGCGTATTCGAGGGCAGGGCGGAGGCGTCGCCGTAATCAATAAACGGCAAGATCGCAACCCCATCTTGTCCGTCAGCGCCATCCGCCCCCGCTGGCCCCGCTGGCCCCGCTGGCCCGGTCGCACCGTCGGCACCGTCGGCGCCGTCCTGACCGTCTGCACCATCCGCACCCGCTGGCCCGGTTGGCCCCGCTGGCCCGGTCGCGCCGCTGCCGGTGCTGTCAACAAATTCGAGAGCATCCCCGGCGCTATTGACGCGCACGAACTTGTCAGCGGTTAGCGCCCCGGGCGTGTCAGTCAAGGCGGTGAACGCTGTGGCGCCTGAACCGCTGCCCGTGCCGTCAGCGAACTCGAGCGCATCCCCGGCGCTATTGACGCGCACGAACTTGTCGGCAGTCAGCGCCCCGGGCGTGTCGGTCAATGCGGTGAAAGTTGTAGCGCCGCCACCGCCCCCGGTGTTGTCAGCGTCGGGCATCCAATGGCCCATCGACGCCGACCATTTAAGCACGTCGCCGTCGGCGGGGGTGTGTCCCGTGCCACTGGTCTGCACATCCGAAAGATCATCGAGGCTCGAGGCGCCACTCGGCGGGAGGTCAACAAGCTCAAGAGCATCCCCGGCGCTGTTCACGGCAACGTATTTCGAGGCGGTCAAGCTCGAGGGCGTGTCGGTCAGCCCGGTGAAATCAGTCGCCCCACTTGAACCCCCGGTGCCCGATGGGGCGTCAACAAATTCAAAGCCCGTGCCGTCGCTCTTGACCTGAATGATCTTGCCCGCAGTCAAGGCGCCATCGACCGCGATCCCTTGTAAGGTGAACTTGAACTCGTTGCCGTTTTTCTCGACATCGATTGTCGTTGAATCTTTGAGGATCGACTCAAGGTTCGTGACGAGGTTGCTCGGCGGTTCCCATGCGGTCGGCGTTGGCGACCCGTCGTGAATGATGTCGTGATTTAGCGTGACCGCATTCTGCAAAACCGTGGTGCGGTTGCCCGCCTCGGTTGTTTCAAGCTCGAGCAGCTTGGCGAGAGTGGTGCCCTTGCTCACGAACTCGTCGAGAATCTCTTGAGTATCGAGCGGCAATTGCCCGCTGAAGCTCATCACCCCGGCGGTCGTGTCTTTCGACCAAGTTTCTTGGAGCGTCAACATCTCGTCGGGGGGCGTACCGATCCCCGCCTTGAGCGTCAGGTCGGTGATGTCGACGATATTGAACGGAGCCGAAAGCAAGCCGGTCGGCTCGAGCAGCGTCACCGTCAGGGTGAGCGAGTCTTGCCTGTATAGGATAGGCAACGCGAACGGTGATTCGTCGGTCGCGGATGTGACCAAGCGGCGGTTGTAAGTGTCGACAAAAAGTTTTAATTCCATTGGGCGCCCTCACCCTTATGCCGGTGTCAAGGGGTGGCGAGCGTGGCGCTACATTGGGGGCGGCGGGCCGTGTGTCCATCCGGGCCAACCGGGCCAACTGTTATCGACCCAACCGCTGATTGTGTAAAGTTCCTCAAGATATCCATAAGGCGGCACCGTCGCCCAAGGCGTAAGCGGGACATTCAAGCCCATGCTCTGAGCGTACGCATTGCCCCAAGTCTCGGGGCTTGAAAATTGAAAAGGGAACCCCGTGTCTTGGTTTATATATTGACCAATAGCCGGGGCTTGATAGTTCCAATTTGGATCGTAAAGGTCAGGCAATGGCGACACCAATTGCCAACCGGCTTGCCTATTTGGACCCGCGAGTTTTGAGGGCCAATAATGCCCGTTTGGCAATTGCATTATATCAACCCCGCCAGCCGCGCTTATTTCCGCCGATGTCAGCGGTGGGAAAAGTAAATACATAAACGCCGCATTGGGGGCGGCGGTTGTCACCGCGCCGCCGGGAAACCAGTCGTGCGTCGGGTGCATGTATTCGCTGGAACCCTCGACGGGTCTTTTTGTTACGGCAAACCATAGCTTGACGCAAACCTCACCAACCGCCAAACGATTATGATCCCACAAGGGCCAGCCGTTAGGGAACCAATCGGAGTTGCCAGCGGTCGGCCCACCTATAGCGCCCGGGCGTGCTTTGATTGTGCACCCGGTGCGAGGGTGATCAACTTGACCCCCGTCAACGCTTAACACTTGAGCCGATTGCAACTCGTCCCACATCGCGTTGAACTCAGCCCCAAGCTCGCCGCCGAATTTGCTTTGCGTTTTTCTGATACTCATCACTCGGCCCAATCGAAAAAGGTTTGATTCGGTGTCTCTATAAAAAATCTAAACATCGGCGCCGATATTGTGTTTCCCGTCAGCGGGTCGATTGCTGGGTTGCCCGTTGCCGGGTCTATCGTGTCAATATAGAAGGAGTAAGTGAGATTGATAAAATAAAAAACCTCGGTGCCGTTCGGCACGTTCAACGATGTGTTGACGGGGTAATCAGTAAAGTTTGACCACAACCCCGGCTTGGTCAGATCGACGGCGCCATCAGTCCAATCAATCGGAGTCCAATCCATATCGTATTCGTCGAAAGGATGAAAATAGCCCCCGGCATAATAATTCGTTAACCTTGGCCCCGTCATGCTCATGTTTCGAATGTGCGTGCCCGCCGGGATAACTGCGCCCACTGTGCCGCCGTGACCCCATCCCGCGCCCAAATCCCAACCGCCCGCCGGTTGAGTGAACCCGAGCAAATAATCCTGACCCGTCGCGCCGGTTGTCGGGATTGCATAAGGCCAGCGACCGTATTGATATTCGTAACCAGACGCGCCCGGGCTTACTGAGGCGCCCGAACCCGTACCCCCGACCACTGGGTTCGATAGTATCCCGACGCCGTTTGTCGTCCTGCCTGTCAACCATCCGTTCAGCGTTTGCTCGAGTGGGATCAACCACGATTGGTTGAGATCAACCGGCGCCGACGTTCGCCATTGGTAGCCGAAAGACTCCCACGGATATGAGTCAGGCACCCCGGTTATTGGGTCGATCGGCACGTCGACCGCTGCGGCATATCTCTCATCTCCATCAAAAGGGTCGGGCCAAATTACGTTGACCAGATCAACCCCGTCGCTCTCTGCCTCGACTGCATCAAACTTGATTGTCGTGCCGCTCGAGGTGCGATCGATTTTTCCCCCGGTCACGTTGTTGACTTGAGCCGCCGCGACCGCATCCCATAGCGCATCGATCTCTTTCCCAAGTGAGCCGCCGAGTTTTGATTGCGGTCGCCGTATCATTTCACCCTCGGTTTAATTTTGATAATTGTGCCGGTCGCGGTGTGCGTGACTTCACCGCCCTCAACCGATCGAATCTTGATTGAATCGATCGCACGCCAAAGCGCATCGATCTGCCGCCCAAGCTCGCCTTTGAATTTTGGGCGGCGCTGGCGCATTTTATGCGTAGGGGTAAAGGATGGGGCTGGCCGAATCGCTGTGCCAATACTCGACGCTGAATTGCATCTTGGTGCCCTCCCAAGTGTACGACGGCGTACGCTTCACCCACACCCCCGCCGGGATACCGAACCGCAATTGCGGCGGCATGTATTCGAGCCCGTACATTTGGGCGAGCGTTAACTGATTGCCGACGCGGCCATGCACGAACGTGCCTTGCATTTGCGAGTTGACGGTGCCCGACCTGCTCAACACCCATTGGCTGACCGAGTAGGATTCGACACCCTGAGAGAGCAGCGCCCAACATTGGGCGAGCTTCCCATCACCCGCGCCCGACGGGATAGCGTTCAACTCTTGGCGCCACTCGCCTGACTTGCTGACCGCGATGTGTCGCTCCCTTATCCACTCATAACAATTCGCGTTGTTGGGCGCATCATTGAAAGCCTCGAGCGCCGTGAACTCAGGGTGCGACCAAATGGATTTTTCCATATCCTGACCTTGAAGCGCCCACGTCTCGCCCTCGAGAACAGGTTCGCCGTTACCATCAGCGTCGATCGCATTCGTGTCGAGTGAGTCTTGTGAGATCGTGAGCTCGGCGAGGTTTGGTTCCTTGGGTGTTATCGTCACATTCAACATCGGGTTGAATGCTAATTGTTGCGCCGCCATGCTGGCCGCTGACCTGATTGGCCCAATCCATTTGCGAGCCGACACCCATCCTTGATCGGGTGAGTATTCAAAGGGCTGAGATTGCTCGACGAGCCCGGTGTCGCCCTGACCGATTGCGCCGCTTTTCGCGTCGTAATCTGACGCGGTTGCTATTCTTGCGTAGTCTCTCGCTGCTCCGAATGCGCTTGCCATTTTATTGCTCTCCCCCCTCGGGCCTCAGCACGCTCAAGTTGCGATTGCACTTGGTGAGCACGTCGACGACCTCCTCGGTTTTGTGTAGTTGTTTCTCGGCGATTTTAATTTCAGGAGTTAAGGCGCCCCGGCGCAATCCAATGCGGGCCAGTGAGTCGGCTGCGCGGTTCGCGTTTTGACTGCGCAAGGTGTCCTCGATTCGTTCATCCTCTCGAGCCGCCTCATCGGCTAGTTTCTTTTGCTCCTCGGCGCTGGCCTCATCAACCTCGGCTTGGGTATCGCTCACCATGAACCCGGCCTCGCGGGTGTCGCGGTAAGCGTTTTTAACTCGGTCGCGCATCTCGTTGAGTTGCTCCTCACTAATATCAGCGCCCGCCGCTTTGGCGTTGATCATTTCTTGAAGTTGCGCCGCTTGGGTTTGGTATTCGGCCAATTCTTTCGAGTGAATCGCTTTGAAATAGGCGAGGCGCTGTTCGGGGTCTTTGTCGGCCATGAACTCGTCGCGCTTGGTGCGCAGTTGCCCGGTCGTGCCCATCACATTTTGATAAGCTGCGGCAACCTGTTCAGCGTTAGCGTCAAGCGCCTCCTCGTCCTCGGGATCGATCTGCGCACGTTCAGCGAGCAGCGCTTGCCATTTGGCTTGCTCCGACAAAAGCCTTTGTTGCAAGTCAGCGATCGCAAGCTCAGGTCGTGAGATGTCGATTTTTATATCACTCAATCCTGTGAGCTCATCCTTCACGCTGTTCATCTCGTTAGCCAAACCCTCGAGCTTGAGCTTGTTCTCGTTCGAGGAATTCTTTTGATAAGCCGCCAACGCCTCGTTGTACTTGACAACGATCTGAGCAAGGTGCGCTTGTAAGTCAACGATCTGATACTCAAGCGCCCGACGTTGAGCGTCGGCGTTGTCACCGTACATCGCGGCCCGCTCTTGATTGACTTTGTTCTCAGCCTCGAGAACTGCTTTGCGAGCTTGCAGCACACCGAGCTCGCTGGTCGTGGTGTCCTGAGTCAGCGCTTGCAATCGGGACTCGCGCAGCGCGATCGATTCCTCGAGCGATTTGATTTGGGCGTCGCGGCCTTTCCGATATTGCTCGAGCCGAGCCATTGCGCTCTCGAGGTCTTTCTCGGCAAACCAAGTCTCTTGCGTCCCGCCCTCATTAAGCTCGGCGGTTGTGACTTGGTGCCGGTCGCGTTCCTTGTCAAATCGTTGTTGCTCGAAATCAAATTGCCGTTGATTGATCGAGCCTTGATCGAGCATGTCTCTCGCCTTTTGGTAGCGAGCAGACGCGGCGCCGAGACGCTTGCCCGCCGCGTCAAGCTGTTGAGCTAACCGGGCGGGCTCGCTTTCCTTGAGCTTTTCAAATCGCTCTCGAGCTTTATCAAGATCAGCCTGAGCTCGCTCGATATTGTTGCCCGCCAATTTGTTTGCCTCCTCGCCGCCAAGCTTGAGCGCGTCGAGTCGTTGTTGCTCGAATGTAATTTGCTCTTGCTGTATTCGGACGTAATCCCGAGCGAGCCTCTCTTGCTCGGCGAGCTCGACGGTTGTCTCGATTAGCTTTTCAACATCACGGGCGCCGCTTGTTTTTTGCAGCGCTGCAAGCCGAGCCTCAGCAACAGCGACGCGCTCATCAGCTTGAGCCAATCGATCGGCGTTGTAACCCTCGGCGCCCATATCCTCCCAAGCGCTCATGTCTCTTGTCATAACTGCCAAGCCCCGGGCAACCGACATTGCCTCGTTGTAAACTGATTCGCCATGTTGCTCTCTCAGGTTGTCGGCTTGTGTTTGCAGCATTGCCAATTCTTGCTTTGCCGCGTCGATCGCAAGAATGTCGCCGCCCTCCTTTGCTGAGGCTAGTAAGGTTTGAGCGTTGCCAATTTCCTTGGCTAACGATTGCAGCATACCCATATCGATAATCTCAGAATCCTCGCCCATCCTTGTGCGCAGCGAATCAAGTCGCTTGTGCAAATCCTTGAACTCCTCGAACGCTACTCTCGCCGCAGCGCTCGAGGCTTGCATCCCGTCGGCGCCGTCAATCTGATCCGCATCAACGCGGCCTTGCGAAACTGCCTGAACGGCTTTTGCGTCCTCAAGTTCACGAACTGCCGCCGCTAAATCATCGGCGCCGATGTTGCCCTCGGCAATTTCGTTGAATGCCTCCTGAGCCTCGAACAATTTCTCGCGAGCCTCGGCGGCAACCGCGTCAACTTTATCAAGGCCAGCCGGTTCCTGCGCTGCGAGTAGGTCGGCCCGAGCTTTGGCGAGTTGCTCCTCGGCGGCGGCAAGTTTTTCAACCTGAGTCATTCGAGCGTTTTCAAGCTTTTGGATTTCCTCGGTTAATTTCTTTTTGCTTTCGATTTCCTTTTTGATTGCCGCCGCTTGCTCGGGGTTCAAGAAATCGCTTGCCTTGGCCGCAGCCAATAGGTCGCGCCGTATTTTGTCCACGTTTACAGACGCCTCCAAAGTTGATTCAACAATATCAGTAAACCCGCCAGCGGTCTCGGTCAGAATCTTTGGCAATGCCTTGGCCCAATCAAACGGATTCCACGAATTAGGAAACGCCGCCATGATCCGGGCACCGCGCTCGATCAGTTTGTCGTACCCTGTTTTAACGAACTCAAAAAGCCAAAGGAATTTGTCGGCCCAAAACTCAGCGACCGGCGCAAACATAATCATCGCCTTTTGTTTGACGGCCTCAAGTTTATCGCCAGCGAGCCCGAGCAACTTCACGTCCTCCTCGCTCATAATCATGCCCGAGTCGCTTGCCTCGTTCATCATTGCGTCGAGGTCGTTGCGCATCATATTGATGAGATTGAAGCCTGAGCCGCCCATTAACTCCTCAAACGCCTTGGCCTGTTCAGGTGAGAGCATCCCATCCATCGCGTTGACGTTGCGAGCGATCTGCTTGAAAATATCCTCGAGCTTCATGCTTTTGATTTTCTCAGCATCAACCCCGAGTTGCTCGAACGCCCACAGTTTGTTGGTCGATCCTTGCAACGCCTCGGCGGTGTTCTTGCCGAGGTCGCGCATTGCATCCATTACCGTCTCGACGCTTTGCCCCGATTGCCTCGCTGCATAGTCAAATTGTTGAACCGCATCAGTAGACACGCCGAACGTATTGCCAAGGTCGCGAATCTTTGTTGCGTACTCAATCGCGGCCATCACCTGCTTTTTGATGGCGCCGATTGCGAACGCCCCCATGATCGCGGCGCCGATTGATTTGAACGCGCCGCCGATTGCTTGCCGCGCTTTGCCCGCCGAGCTTTTCGCTTTGTTCAAGCCCGCGTCAAAACCTTTACCATCGAGAACGAGGTCGGCGATCAATTTCAATGCCATGTCAGTTGCTCCCTTGTTTTTGTTTGTTTATTGCGGCGAGGATTTCCTCACGCTGCGATTCAGCGAGATCGAACATCTCGCGGCGGTGATCGCGGTCACATATCTCGATATTGCCCTCAAGTTCGTGATAACAATAGTAATCAAATATTGCCTGAGTAAACGGCGCGTTGATTGCCTCGCTCGGTGAGTAATTGAGCTTTGCTTGCAATGAAACTTTGAGGTGCTCAAGAAACGGCGTGCCGCTCGAGCCGCCAGCGTCGTCGGTTTGGTGCAGCTTCATTACCGACGGGGTGCGCGTTCCCTCCTCGATATATTTGTGAAAGAGTTTGATTTTTTCAACCGCGTCAAACTTACCAAGGCGCCAGCGCCAAACGCGCAACTTGAACGCAAGCCAAGGGTCTTGCAGGGTTGGGATGATTTCCTCGACTTTCATCGAACAAACCATGACGGCGGTCACGAGCTTGTCGGAGTCGTCAACAGGATCGCAACCCAATCTCTCAAGCCACATTAAATGGCCGATTGATAAAGGCCGCAACCGCTTGCCTAAAATGGCAAACGGTTCAGGGATAAGGTGCGAGAGGTAGTCGGTCGCCAACGGTTACTTTCCAAAAGCCCGAGCGAGGCGGGCTTGGATCGAACCGGGTGCCGGGTTCACCGGCTTGCGATCGGCGGGCTCGGCAGCTTTGGCGGGCTTTTTCTTTGGCGCCTTTTTGGCTGGCGCCGGGTTAGAATCAACCGCACCCCGCTCGTCAAGAGCGGGGGCGGCTTTTTCAAGTTGTGGCTGGTCGCTCATATTAGTCGAGAGTCATGTTTGCCCACTTGGTGAGGCTCAGGTCAAACTCGACAATTCCATCAGTTTTGCGGCTCTTGCTCACGCCGGTCGCAACCCAATCGCCAGCGATGTCGCCGTCGGCGGCAACTAACGTCACCTTGCTCCCGATCTCGGGGGTCGTGGCGTCAGTCGCGACCGAACCATCAGCCGTGGCCGGGAAGCACTTCAAGCTCAGGGTGTCTCGGTAATTGTAATAATAAACCCCCACCACGTCGCCCGCGTTGTCTTTAACCTCAACGGAGTCTGCCTCTTTGGTGTGATCCTCGCCGCTCGAGTTAACGGTGGCGCTGCCTGTGTAACTAATTCCGGTTGCGCTTAATCCCCACGCAACCCCGACTTGTCCTGCGATAGTAGCCATAAAAATAAAAATCCTCTCACCCTTTGAGGGTGTCAAGGCGACGGGGATCAACAAGTCATGGTGAACTCGAGCTCGATCGATGAGACAATCGTGCGAGCCTTATCGACCTCGGTCGAGATACCCTTGAAATCGACCGAGTGTACAACCGAGTCAGCCGCAAATTGATTCAGGTCGCTCACAATTTCGGTCGTGAAAAATATCTTTTGCATCGCAAAAAAAGCGTCGTCAATCCATTGAGGCCCATGAGTCGAATCATCAGCCGACGCCATGACGGTCACATGCGTGTCAACGCGCCACGTCCTCGAGTTGAGATCGATCAGGTCAGCCCCGGGCGCCGTGACTATGATTGAGGGATATGTCAACGCCTGATCGGCTTGCCAAGGTAACCTCAACAATTGGTGGCCCGTGACGCCGAGTGTTGGCGCTTTTTGGTTTATCAAACCCCATGCCGGGGCGACCGCTTTGCCAAGTAAATTTTCCATTTATTTTTTGCCTTTTTTAGTTTGTTGGGCCGCGTAAACAATTGCCGCCGCAATTCGTTTGGTGAGGTTGCGCTCCTGTGATCTCATTGCTCGATTCATTATTCGCAACTCTTGGCCGGTGCTTTGAATGTAGCCGATACCATTGCCCACCCTGTAACCGTGCATTGATTCCTTTTTGAGTTTTTTGAAAACACCGTGAGAACCAAACTTGCCCCACTTCGGAATGCGGGCAACCTTGAGCCGAGCGACCGGCTTGGCCCAACCTGACTTGGCCGTGCCGACTCTCTTTTGCCGTGCCTTGATAAATTTGTTTATTTTCGACTCGGCGTTTTTCCCCATGATATAGCCGACCGGCTTTTTCTTGCCCTTGCGCTGCATGATCCGCCCGCGCTTGTTCTTGAACCGTTTGTGAATCTTCAGGTCGGGCTTGACCTCAAACCACGAGCGCTTGTTTTCAAGCAGATTGAAAGACGTCGATAGCGTGTGCATTGCGCCCGCGTCTTGATCTTTATTGAACTGATCGAAAGCATATTGCCCCCGCATTGAGGTGATGCCCTCGAATAACTCCTCGGCGGGATGATACAGATTGCGAATGTCCCGGGCGACCGCATCCTTGCCGACTTGGCGTTGATGCTTTGGCGATTGTTCAAATGGCCCGCCAGCCTCATCGTCAAACGGGGGCGTGAGCTTCCAACAATCCCGCACAAATAGTTTTGCGGTTTGTTCCCACATCTTGCCGAGAGATTTGTTCGACTCTTTCGAGAGTCGCTTGACCTGCTCGGCAAGGTTCTTGGTTTTGATTTCGAGGTGCGCGTTTATCGGTCGGCCTCCCGCAATAATAACTCGAACGAAACCTCGTCGGGGTTAACTCTTAAAACCCGGTAGTCGGTCGAGATGATGTTCACGACATCGCCGACGCTCGGGGTAAGCCCCAACGTCTCGAACTGATCCCGGTCGGTTTCAATAACCGCACTCACCTCGCCCGAGAACTCCCCAACGTCGAGCACGTCATGCGAATCGAGCCGGGTAAATATCCCGGTGAACGTGTTGACCTGATCGCCATTAATGAAAAAGGTCTCGCCGAAAGTCGATTGCGCTGCCGCCATCGCTTTGCGCATTTGTTGAAAGAATGGTTTCACAATAAAAAAACGCCCGCCCATTTTCGGGCGGGCGGTTTCCCCTCATTATTGGTCAGCGTTTAGGCGGTGACTCGAATCAAGTTCTCGCTCACACCAACGGCGACGCCGTAAATGGCGGTTGCGGTCAGGTATTGCTTGCCGTCCTTGCCCTCGTACCAGCTACGGAATTGCAAAGTCATTCCGTTGTCGGCGGTCACGCTCTCGGTGGCGCCGTTCCAGTTTTGCGGGATAGCCGGTTGACGGGCCGCAATGATGATGCCCTCCTTGGCGCAAGCGATACCTGCGAGCGACGAGTCGAGCGCGGTGTATTCGTAAACGTCAAACCCATGCACCCGAGGCACCACGTTGTTGCGGATGGCGTCAGCCGATCCGAATGCGTACGCGGCGCGAATTGAATCGTCTTTGGCGAGCGCGGTGTAGCTTGTCGCGTTCAGGATCACGGAGCGGTCAACCTTGGGCACGTTGTTCGCGTCAAGGGCGCCAGCGCAATCAGCGGCGAGGTCGGCAGAAAAGCCACCCGAACCATCTTGCGAGCTCGTAAAGTTTGAATCGTCAACCAAAGCGAGTGCGTCGTTCATCATGCTTTTAGCGATGGCGTGAACAGCGGGGCGAATGAACGTGCGCTGGATCACATCAAAGCCACCCTTGGCGATTTCCAAATCAGAAAAGCCCATCGTGAAATGCTTGTGATTCGACAGGTTCACCGTCTTGGCGGTCGAGCTCACATCGCTCGCGGTGTAACCGCTGGATGCGTCGCCAGCCGATACGGCACCCGCAACGCGAGTCGTGACGCTTTCGCCGCGATCGGCGAGGTTGGCGCTCAGGTCTAAAGTGAACGCGTTGAGCGGCGTCATTTCTTCAAGTAGGACGCCGAGAGATTCCTGCGCTACTTGCGCAATGTTGATGCCGTTTAATGTGTTAGCCATGACTGATTAGTTTTTGAAAAGTTTGTTGCGGTTGTCCCGGTAGAACGCGTTGCGCTCCTCGGGTTGAGTGAGTGCATGATATTGCTGCCAAAGGGTTTCGGGTGACTCGTCAACCTCATCGCTCTCGGCCACGATGTCAGCGGCGCCGACGCTGGCCGCGATGGCGAGCGCCTTTTCCTCGGCGACCTCCTCGACCTCGGCGGCGTCCTCCTTGAGCTCCTCGATCTCCTCGGCGGCGCCTTCCATGCGGTCGGTCATTTCCTCGATGCGCAAGTCGCGCTCGGCGAGTGCCTCCTTGAGCGCTCCGATCTCATTGATCAATTCGGCGGCGCTATCGGTTGCGGCTTCATTCTCAGCCGTGAGGCGTTCGATCTCCTCGTTTGCTTTCGCAATGTTCAAAATTTTATCGAGCATAATACTTTTTAACCCTTCACTTGTTTGAGAGTGTCAAGGCGATGAGGTCGTCGAGTCGGTCAACCATGCCGTCGCTGAGGTTCGCCTTGATTGCCTCATAACCGTCAAAGGTCTGACCCTCAAGGTTGTCGGGGTGAATCTTGCGGCGGTTATGAACTGCCGACTTGAACCGATCGTGCCACTTATTGACGTCGGCCTGAAAGCGTTCAGCCTCCTCCTCGGTCAGCGGTTTGAATGGCGCCCCGGCCAGCTTCCACTTACCAGAATAAAACGCGTTGACCTCGATGCCCTCAGCTTCAAGCCGAGCGGTTTCATCAACGAGCGCAACATATACGCCGACGCTCCCGATCTCGGCGCTTTGGCTTGTCCATATAAAGTTACATTGCGAGGCGAGCCAATAGCCAGCCGAGCAACACATCGTGTCGGTGTAGGCGATTGTATCCTTGCGCTCGCTGGCCTCGGCGATCTGCTCGGCCAATTCAGGCACGCCCGTGATCGTGCCGCCGGGTGTATCGAATAAAAACAAAATACGCTCGACCGAATCATCAGACATCGCGGCGTCAAGTTGAGCGCTGATATTGTCAACGTCGCAAGCGCCGCACTCTGTTTCGAGCATCGACAAGTGTTTGCCAATCACACCCATCACCGGAATCACGGCCAACCCCGAGGCGTTCGCCACCTCAAGCGATTGAGGCGGAAGGTCAGCCCGAGGTTGACCGCTGGCAACTAGGTTGCCGGGATGCCCGCCAGACAGGTAATTGCACAACGTCGCCTTGATTGATTCGTGCGCCCCCGGGGTGATAGCCCAAGGCTCGCGCCAAACTTTGTTTGATATTCGTGGGATCATTTTTTGATTTGTGAAATTAAACGCCCTCAACCTCCTCAGGGTTGGTCGGCGGGTTTGGTGAGTGCGAGCTCAACAGGCTCACCGCAAACTCGAGTGTCGTGCCGGTGGCGTCTGCAATCGATTGCGCTCGCTCGAGTAAATCCTGAGCCTCGCGCTGTGATTGTTCGCGCACCTCAAGCCAATCGAGGCCGCGCTCGCCCGCATCCTCCTGCAAGGTTCGCAACCCGGCCTTGATGTCGTCCCGGTGAGCTTGAGCCTCTCGGCCAACGTCGACGGTGATCTTTGCGGGGGTTTGCCATTTGACCCGGCGCCAATCATCACTTGCCGGGATGTCGCCGCGCTTGATGCCTTTGGCAATCACCCACGCCCAAATGCGGTTGCAAAGCCGATCGATCAAAAGGTTTTGACGCGTCTCGAATCGGCGTTGCGCTTTGTTCAGTACGAATCGCTGAGTCGTTCCGACCAAGCCTTGTGGACTCCAGACGAACTCGATCGGAATGCCAAGGCCGCAAGCAACGTCTCGAACTAAATAATCGATAAAGCCGGTAAAGCTCGGGTTGGGTCGGTTGCTTCCGAAACTCTCAATTTTCTCACCGTCTCTCAGCCTTGGCACCATGCCCGCTTGAAACGTGTCGAGTGCCAGCCCGCCCGTGTCGGCGGCGGTGAATCCGTCCTCGATGTAACTTGTGCCCGAATCAGCCTCGCCACTTTCTGACGTGATCGCGATGCCGATCGCCGCCGCCATCTTGACGCCTATCTTTTCGTAGCTCACAAGGTCGTCGATGTCGCGGCAATGGTTAACCGCGTGAGCGAGCGACGACATCCCCCGGCGCTGATTAACCCGTTCGGCTTCATGCAGCAAAATGAAATCCTTTGAGTTGATCCGCCTGAACTTGTCCTCGCCCTCGTGAATCTTGAAAGCAACCGACCGACCTTGCGCGTTGAATTTTACGCCGTCCTTAAATTGCTTGTCGTCCCATGAGTTCTTGATTCGGTGGGCCTCGATCATTTGCAACATGGGCCAACCCTCGGCGCTCGAGTGCAAAACGAAACCGACGTCGCCATCGACATCGATGCGCATCGATGCGAGTTGTTGCATTTGCCAAAAGCTCAACCGATCCCCAACGTCGCAGATCGATGCCCACTCCTTGAAAAATCGCTCGTACTGCTCGGCGATCTCAGGCTCGGCCATTGACTGCGGCGTAATGCCCGAGCCGACCGAGTACCGCGCAACGTCGGCCACGGCGCCACGGACTAGGCCGACGTTAGCATGAAGCCAACGAGCCAAGCCGCAAATCTGCTCGCGGTTGTGTGTTGTTTGCGTGGTTTCGGAATCAGCGACCGGGGCAAAGATATGGCGACGGTCACGGCCTTGCCCGCCTTGGTAATAACCGAGCGACGCTTTTTTGCGCGGCGTCGCTATCGGCTGGCCGAATTTGTTCACGATGCTCAAGCGAACCTCGCAATCGTCATTTGGGGTTGAGGATTGTGCCCGGTTGGCGCCAAGTCGCGCTCGACTAAAATCTCAGCCAATTGAGCCGCGAGCCTTGCCGTCGAAACCCTTTGGCGCTGGCCGACTGATTTGCCCGCGAAATTCAGCGCGGTGTATTCGACATTTTCCAAAAGGTCAGCCGCAACCTTGTCTCTTAACTGCATCAGCCAAGCGTCAGTTTGAAGTCGTAAAAATGCTTTGATGTCAACCGCTGCCATATTCACTTGATGGGCGGTGTCAAGGTGCTGACGTTGCGGGCGCCTCCTCCTCGACCGGCCTTTCGCCGCTCTTGAATAAATTCGCCATGCACGCGGCGACGACTTGCATCGCCTCACAGTCAAAAGCGTGATTCGCCCGGAACGCAACCCAACGGCGCCGCGCCCGACCATAACGGTCGACAACTTGCTTTTTCCTCTCGCCGTCCATTTGCCGAGCGAACTCCTCGTGCAAAACCCCAAGGTCGCAGATTCCCCACTCGGCGCCGCGCCCGGTGCGCAGGATGTGCAGCAAGTCTTTGATCGTGGGGTTCGACCACCTGAACACGACCGCGCCTTTCTTGCTGCCGTCCCGAGCATCCCCTCGGCTGGCCGGGGCGTACGGGCGCCGCACCTTGCGCTTGCCGGTGTGCAAGTAATCCTCAACATCCTCGCCCCGCATGGCAGCCCAACCGCGCTTGGCGCACTCGCTCAAAACTCGATACCTCTCGTAACCGCAATCGAGAAAAGTCAGGTGCGGCTTAACGTTGTGCTTTTTGCGTAGCTCCTCAATCTCCTCGAAACTCTTTGGCCGCTTGAAATCAACGAGGCGGCTCGACCCATCCTCGGCCCAAGCTCGAACAACGAGCCAAAAATCCTCGAGCTCGTTTTGGCAGTCGACCGTCATAAACCGAACCTTTTCCTCGGGCCATTCATTTGCCGGGTCGTAATCACCAAGCTCGATCGGCTTGACCTGCATTGCCTGTTCGTCGTCCCAAACTTGAGCGAGGCGCAGCGTCAAAAACTCCTTGAGCGGTTGCATGTAACCCTTGGCCGCTTCGATCTTGGCCCGCAAAAATTGTTCAGCAAGGTCGGCCCAACTCATCATCGACGGCGGCAAACATAACGCGTTGAATCGGAACGAAATCGAGTGCGAGGGCGCCGTCGGGTTTTGGGCGATGTACGAGCCGCCTCGGTTCATTGCTCGAAAGTTAGCGTCGGTGTTCTCGATGTCCTTTTCGCAATGAGGGCAAACCATTCGCACCGTCTTGCGCATTGCCTCGAAATCCCACTCGCCCCCGGGCTTGGTTGTTTCGTTGGTTTCCCACCTGACGACCTTGTGAAAGTCGGGCAAGATCGCCTTGCCGCAATGGGGACAACCGAGATGCCACTCGCGTTGGTCGCCCGCCATGAATGCCCGATCGAGATCGCTACCCATTTCGAGCGGCGTGCTGGCGATCCAATGGCGCCGGTTCCAGTACCGAGTCGTACGAGCCCGGGCTTGATCCAGTAAGCCCGGTTTCCAATCGCTCACCTCGTCGCAGAATAGCCAGCGGATCGAGTGAGCCCGCAAAAATGATTCATTCGCAGGGCCGACCATCAAGGTCGCATTTGCGAACAGAATCTCGCGCACCGTTTTCTCGTGCCGATCTACGGGCATCGTGTCGCGCAATCGGTCGACGCTGTTGATCATCGGCATCAACCTTTGGCGGCTGAACTTTTTGGCGGCGTCCTCAGTCTGCGCGACGACCATCGTCGGCCCGGGTTGCTGTGCCAGCGCCCAACAAGCCGCGACGCTCATCGAGACGCTCTTGCCGCCTTGTGCGCAGCATTGCAAAACGATTTCTCGAACATCATTGCGCGGCACTTGCTCGAGTGGTTCCTTGAGCCAAGGCGTCTCGTTGACTACAAACCGCCGCCCATATGGCGATTCTTTGAGCTCGATCTCATCGAAAGCCCATTGCCACAGCGGCGCCCGGTTCTCTCGGGCAAACGCGATCCGGTTGAGGTTTTGAAAAAAATCACTCATCGATCTGAACCTCATCACCGAGCGGGCACTCAGCCAACCGGGCTAGCGTCTCGTCCATTTCCTCGATCAGCCTTGCCTCGATTTCCGCCGCACTCAACCCGGCCAGCGCTGGCGCCAATTCGGCGGGTAAGTTGAGCAGCAATTGCCGAGCGCTCGAGGTAAAGCCGAGCCACTTGTGCCGCACGACGTCGGCGCCAATCAGCTTGCCGCGTCGGGCATCGTTGTCGATTTCGAGCCGCTCGATTTGCTTGCGCAATTTCTCACACTCGAGCGCGGCCTTGTCGTCGAACCCAGCGATCGCTTGCTCGTTCGATTCGAGCCACGTCCTGAGCTCGGCGAGCTTAACCCTCGAACCAACGAACGCAGGACAACCGGCTTTCTTTGCGGCCCGTAGCAATCCGATTTTACAGTCGAGAACCGCAGCGGCTTGCGCCATGCTGTCGGCGATGATTCGCTCATCCTTTTGCGCGGGGCGCTTTGCCGCCGCTTTTTGCTTTGCGTTTTTTGGTTTCAAAATGGTCGGATAAAATTTGTCGACAGGCGGCCTTACAGCCTAGACGCCCCCCCCTGTTTCAAGAGATTTCTTCCCCGGGGCGCCCCCGGATTGGGGTGCGGCGCCCGTTGCACGCGCTTTGGCGCTCTTTCGCCTCGCTGCGGTGAGTTTCGGCGCATTCTGGCGTGCCGCTTCCGCGTACTTGGCCCGCGTGGCCTCGCTCCTCGCACCACTGGCCGCAAACCCGAAACGCTTCCTCAACGCCGTGATGTGCCACGAGAGCGACGCTTTGCTCACGTTGAGGTAATCAGCGAGAGCGCGTTGGCTGCGGCTCGTGTGCTGTTTGATCGATTCGGGCTGGATGTACCACGCCAGCGCGTACGCCCTGAGCAACACCGCCGAGGGTTTGGCCTTGGGCGGAAATAGCCAATCGATGAGCTCGCGCAAAACCGTCTCGGCGCCCGGTGGCACGCTCGACTCGGCTGGCGGTTGCTCGCCCTCGTCGTCAGGGTAAACAAAGGGCACACTCGGCTCGCTGGTTTGGTGGGGGTCGTTGTTCATCCGTTCGCCATCCTCTCACGGGGTTTTTGTTGTCTGTAAATTTGAAGCCCGTCACGGCGCCACCCATCGAGCCGCCACCCCGCCGGGGTGACTCTCGGGGCATTTTCTTTTTTCCACGGCACGACCCGTTCGACGACTCCTCGCCCGCGCCGAAATCCAGCGACACCGCGCTCACCTCTCGGCACCTCCTCGAGTGTCGGCACTCGATTCGGATCGTCGACAACGTGAGCGCCGAGCAACCTGATCGCTTGCTGTGCAAACATCCGTGTGAGTGAATCGAGGCCGTCGATCTGCTCGACCTTGACCGATTCGCGCTCGATGCGTTCCTCCTCGCTCTCCTCGAGTTCAGGGTCGAGCGGCGCCTCGTCCTCGGGTGCGACGGGTTTCGGCCCCGGTATCGTCGGCTTGACCTTGGTCGACTCTCTGAGCGCCTCGAGCTTGGCCCGAGATTGCGCTGTAACGCGTCTTTTGATCAGAGTGGGCTCGGATGCTGTGACGCGTTTGAAACGAGGCTCAGAGCGTAAATCGCCGCCATCGATTTTACCCGTTCCAACGAGCGCCCAAATGCGGCGCCGATGCTCCCGGTCGCCCTCGTGGTTCACGCACCCAAATCGACCGTCCTCGAAAATAACAAGGTGCTCGCCCTTGGCGTCGGCCCCGGCCTCGGCGCAAGCGGGACACCGAGCGATCGTCTTGCCGCCCACCTGACGCACCCGCTCGAGCTTGTCCGTGTCAATCGGCATGGAAATCCCCCCGGACAAAACGGACGCTTCCCGCCAACCCTATACTATATATAAAATTTTTACTCACTATACGCGAGGGTTGTAGGTAAGCGTCCGTTATGTCCGTAATATTATAGTTTTTAGACATTTTATCAAAAAAGGTCGGTTTTGGAGTCCTCGACAGTTTCGAGCAATTGAACACCCGACCAACCGCGTTGGTTGCGTTCGTCTCTCAAAATGTCCCGTCGCTGCGCTGCTCGGTGCACCTCAAGCATCAGATCAACGAACTGAGCGCCCGCTCGTCGAGCCGGTTCAGGCATCCAGCCACGCGAGGCACAGAAATCGACATAAGCCGAGCCAAGCTCGCTCGATGTCACGTCGCCCGATGATTTTGTTACCCGGTATTTGATGAATTGGCGCACCGAGTCGCTTTCGTCGAGGATCGAGCTCACGCGATCTTGCTGCGCTCGTGAAAGGTAGAAATCGCCCTTGTCGGCTAATTCCATGAGATGCAACTCAGCCCCGGCGACCATCCAATTCAGGACGCCCGCACCCTCCTCGTCGATGATGCGATCGGCAAAATTGGGGATACGATCGGCGACCGCTGGCCGTGTGTAGTTGATTACGAGCAAGCGACGGCGCCACGCGTCGACATCGCCCTCGAGGCGCACCTTGAGGCGGCTATTACACGTCACCGCAACGTCAAAACGCCCCTCGATGATGAGCCGAGCATCCTTGCCTTTACGCTCACCGTTGAGCAGATCGTGCCCGACGAGCTTCTTGAGCATTGGCGCCCCCTTGCTTGAGAGGAACGACTCGCCAACGTCCTTGCCGGTGAGCATGGTCTTGCCCACGAGCGAACCGATCTCGAAACGGTCGGCCAAATGCTCGGTGCGTAACTCGGCGCAATTCATCTTGCCGATGATGCGCTCGATCACATTCAGCAAGGTCGACTTTCCGCCTCCCGCCGTGCCGAGTAGCAGCAAAATGCGCTGTGCGCTATTGCCCCCCATCAAGGCCGCGCCGCACCACCGTTGCAGCAACGAGATGTCGTCGGCGCCAAGGGCAACCCCGAGTAATTGATCCTCGAACATCGGAGCGATGGCGCCTGAGCGATAATCGACCGGCGCCTTGTTCCTTGAATAGAATTCAGGCCCGAACGCAAACTCGCTCGTCGCCCCCTCCTCAACGGTCACGACGCAATTGTTTGCGTGAATGAAACCGCGATCGCTTTTGAACACCTCGCCCCGCTCGGCGATGCTCTTGACTTGCGCGAGCACTCCGTTAAGAAAACCCGTCGTGCGTTTGAGGGCAAATTGATCAACGAGGTCGAGTTCATTACCGACGGTCTGCATCAGGTGAATGAGGTCGAGCAAAACGGCGTCGTCGGTGACGGGATTCCAAAGGCCCGAGTTCTCCTCGTACTTGTAAAAGGTTTGCTCGGCCCGCTCATAAAGCACATGCGTTGAGGTTACATATCGGGCCGCAAAATAGGTCTGATTGAGGGCGACGCTGCCGTTTTGTGTTTGCGTGCCCCATGTGCCCCACGCGGCCCGAAATTCTGCGGCCTCATCAACGATGAACGGCGCCCGCCAACCGTCGGGCCAGTTGATTGACTCGAACGCGATCACCATCGGCGCCGCATCGGTCGCGATATGGTAATCAACGCCCGCCGGGTGTCGCCCGTGCACGACCTGCATGAACCGCGAGGCCCGCCACTCGCCAACATTCGTTGGGGCATCGATCTCGCCCGCGTGCATTTTGGCCGAGTCAGGAAAAGCGCCGTTGATCCGTACCCATAACGCGCAACCTCGATTGCCCTTGGTCTCGAGCGTGGCACGCAACGCCGGGTTGGCCTCGAGGAACACCTCACGAGCCTCATCGTCGTCGATGTCGATCGTGCAAAGCCCTTGCGAGGCATCCCCGAGCAGCACGCCAATGTTGGTGGCGCCCGTCTCGAGCCTCGCAACGTGCTCAGGGTCGGCCATGAGCTCGAGCGTCGAACTCGGCCAGCCTTTTATTTTGCAACCCTTTTCGCCAAACGGAACAGGGAGCAACACGCAAGGCCCGAGCCTTGTTTGCAACTCGTTGACGATGCTCATCGATCCCCCTCCTTGGTGGGATTCAATTCGATGTATTTATCGACGCTCTCGGGCTGATAACTCATCGCCAAAAGGCTTTGGCGCCATATCTCGCACATCGCTTTCACGTCGTGGTCGTCGACGGGCTCCTCGATCACTACTTTGCGGGCGGTCAACCCCTCGGAATTTGTTGTTTCAATCGTCACTCTCATCACACCCCTCCTTGGTTTTTTAGTTTGCTCTTTTGATTTCGCCGCACGCGTAGCACGGCAAAGGGTTTCTCGATCCGGGCTCATAAAACAGGTCGGCGCCGCACTCGCATTCGTCGTGCGGTGTGCTGTGCTCCTCCTCAGCGCTGAAATCGTAACGCCTCGACCCGTCCTCGTTTGTCCAATCGATAAAAGTCATTTTTATTGCATCGCGAGAGCGCCTTTTGTCGTCTCATAATGATCATGCAGGAATTCGGATTTGCTCTTATGTTGGCCGACACTGTGGCGATGTTGATCGTCGCCGGTTGCGCGGTCGTTCACATCTCTCGCGGTCAGTAAACTCATTGATCACCGGCTCCTTGTTGTCCCGCTTCC
>VTLG01014719.1_pt1 | contig 29825 bp, 49 predicted proteins | sample 4694571 | NCBI WGS metagenome assembly VTLG01 (sample SAMN12604809, study PRJNA352737) | marine metagenome | biome: ENVO:00000447; feature: ENVO:00000209|ENVO:00000569|ENVO:01000036; material: ENVO:00002151; isolation source: viral sequences binned using virsorter ...
TAATTATAATTTCTTCTACTTTTGATTCAGCAATTTTTTTAGCTTTTTCTTCTGCTATTCTTTTTGCTTCCTCTTGTCTTGCAATCTCTGCTAATTCTTCGTCTATCTTTGACCTAGTTTCTAATTTTGATACATAAGAATCATAATCTGGTCTTTCAATGTCATACTTATTCCATTGGTCTAGTGCTTCCTTACCAATCTTACCTTCAAAAGGACAAGGAGTTCCTGCCATTTGCATAGCTTCAAAAACTCTCTCATCTTGACACAAAATTGACACAGCCGCAACTTTCATACCATAATCATACAGTACCTTTGATAGCTTTATGCGTTCACAATTCAAATCCCTAACGTGTTTGCCACCAGATATACCAACCCCAAGAGTAGAAAGGGAGCCGCTAACACCCATGCTACACACATCTTGAGACATAGAAGAGAAACTTGGGCTGTTGGCAGAATTAACGGGGATATCTGACCCAGTTGTGCTATTAGTGGTGGTAGATGTTGTTGTCGTTGTATTTGTTTGTCCATCGTTATTGTTGGTAGTAGTCGATTGATACCCACCTGTAATATTCGTGTTACTGCCCGAAGTGTTTGTTTGAGTATTTTGGTCATTTGTTGAGTCTGCTATTACTGGTTTAGCAAATATTGCTATAGTTATAAGTATAAGTAACAATATTAAATTTCTTGTAATAAACTTCATTATTTTTTCCCTTGTCTATTGTACTTTTTCCAATTCCTCCTCTTGTGCTTGTTTTTTGGTTTGCTCCGAGTAGAATTACCTATACTTGTTCTTTTTTTAACTGATGTAAAATAAGTGTCTCTTGTACTTGTTCTTTTAGCCATGACCTAGAAGCATTAAGCATCTTCTAATGTTTTAATTCTTGTTTCAAGTTCTTGAACAGTTTTAACTAATAATGGAACAAGTTTAGCTTGGTCAATTCCTTGCATTTCTGCTCCATCTTTTTCTCCTACAACTGCTTCTGGAACTATACTTGATACTTCATGTGCTAAAAATCCGTCAGCAATTCTTGTAACCTTTCCATCTTCATCTTTATCTACTTTAAAATTAAACCTTGCAGGTTTTAATTGTTTTAATCTTGTGGTTGCATCCCAAGTATAAGATACATTTTCTTTTAATCTGTAATCTGATGAAGTTGCAAAAGTTGTTGCAGAATTTGTATGAGAAACACTACCAACTACACTTGTTGCGTGTCTAAATTCTTGCACTACTGATGTATTAGTGCTTTGTCCTGATGCTCTATTCCAACTTAATCTTGTTGCTCCATTATAAGCATTAACTTCTATGGCTAATGCTCCTTCTGCATTTAATGCTGAACCACCTACAATTAAATCACCATCACTGGTCATAGTCATTCTATCACCATTATTTCCTCTAAAAATTAAATTATTAGTGTTGTGGTCGTAACGAATTTGTCCAATATCTGACGCTCCACTATCACCAAAAAAAATATTTCCTGTGCTAGTAGCACCAGAAAGTATTGCTAGTCCTGCATGACCACTACCTTCAATAATTAATTCATCTGCATTACCCGGAGCAGAACCTTGACCACTATCAGCAGTTTTAATGTGAAGTCCAACACCTAAATCTCCCGTAGGAACTGCACCCATTCCTACAATACCACCACTTGATATTGTCATTTGTGAAGTAGCTAATTCAGAAGCACCTGTATGAAATTCTAATCTTGTAGCATTACTAGAAGAACTATGGTCTCCTTCTGCAACTGCTTGTATAGCCGCAGATACTAAAATTGCATCTGTGCCTGTACCTTCATCTGGTGCCTGCCAAGAAATTTTACCAATAACATCATCAGCTGCCATATCAGTTTCACCTGTTTGTAAAACAAAATTAATAGGCTTATCATCTGCTGTTGCAGTATGTTTTAATAAAAGTCCACTATCGGCACTATGTGTTAAAGTTATTTCTTGGTCATTTCCAAAATAAACCACACCACCATCAGCAAGATATAAATCACTCCATTCCAATGAAGCTGTTCCAAGTGAATCTCCATCAGCAGAAGAAGGGTCTGACCCACCTACATAAGTTTTAAGTCTAGATGCAGTAGTTTTTCTGTTTGTTCCACCTGCTCCGTCATCAATAATAAATAAATCAGCATCAACAATAGCCGCTCCAATATCAGTACCACCATCAATATCTATTGCTGTTAAAGGTACTGAACCTGCTGTAGCAATTGCACTATCTTTTATATTAACTCCATCAATCGTGACACCCGAACCAGATGTTTTCTCTGATACTGTATCTACTTTTATTTCACTTGCCATTTATTTATTCTCCTTTTATTTAGGTATTTTTACTCAGGCCAATCTTTTTTCATCTCTGTAATACCTGCTTCACATTCAGCTTTAGTTGGTAAAGTTTTTGTCTTGTCATGTATTACAACATTTTCATATTCTTGATTTCCACTATCATCAAAGCCAAACCATTGACCTTGATGTAATGAAGCAAGGTACATTCCTAAATCTATTTCTATTCCATGTTTATGTGCCATTACGTATCTCCTAGTCTCCAAAACACTGCATAAGTATGCTGATAAGTTCCATGTCCATAACAATAAGTTGAGGTTTCAATTCCCTCAGCTTGAAACATAACTTTTTGATTTCCTGTATCTGTTATATCTAATAAAACAGTTGAAGTAGCAGAACGATAAGCAGATGCTTCAGTTAAAGACTGACCTGCCCTTGCAACATTAGCATATGAACTATTATTTTTAGTTAAATTGATAGTTGCAAATATATCTTTATCTGCTCCACTATTATCTGCAAAAGAACAAGTAAATTTTATAAGATAAAAACCTGTAGAAGCAAAAGTAAATACACCAGAACTTTGAGTAACAGGAGCTGTACCCACTAGTGGTGTTCCTACTGCATTACTAGGAGCTGAACTTGACCAGTTAGCAATTATTTTTCCATAGTTAGGAGACCCTGCTCCTTGAAAAGCAGTTGTTAAATTCCAAACTTGAACGTCCTGAGGAGACAGTGTCGTTCCATCTACTATTACAGCCATTATTTTACCTCCGTCAAATTAAATTTATATTTTTTTCCATTAAGTCTATTTAATAAGAATAAATCTTTATTACCTTCTTGAATAGTCCAAGAACCAGAAGTTCCATCAACTTCATTTTTTCTATGTCTTGTATTATCTAAGTTTAAGTCACCAGTATATATGTTTCGCCATTGTAAAGAGCTTGTTCCTAAATCATATGTATCATCTCCTGTTGGAACTAAATGCCCTGCACTTGTAATTCTTACTTTTGCTGTTGCCGCTTCTGATGCACCAGTCATAAATTCTAAACTTGTAGCATTAGAAGATGAACTATGGTCACCTTCTGCTTTTGCCTGTATTGCAGCAGATACTAATACTGCATCTGTACCAGTTCCTTCATCTGGTGCTTGAAATTCTACTTTACCTATAACATCATTTGCTGCTAAATCTGTTTCTCCTGTTTGTAATGTTAATATAACAGGTTTATCATCAGCCGTAGCTGAGTGTTTAATTATAAGTCCTTTATCAGCATTATGTGTTAATCTAATATCTTGGTCATTACCTAAATAAATTATACCACCGTCTGCTAAATATAAATCTGACCATTCAGCAGAAGCTGTACCTAAAGAATCTCCGTCAGCAGAACTTGGGTCAGCAGCACTAGCTGTTGCCCATGATAATGTACCACTACCATTTGTTGATAGCATTTGACCATTTGAACCATCAGCACTTGGTAAAACCCAAGCTACATCAGAACTTACAGTGCCTGCTGATTTAAATGAAACATAATTTGAATCATCTGAGTCATAGAGCTTTAGTTCTCCAGTTGAATTTATACGAATCTCTGCCATTTATTCTCCTATTTAAGACTTGCTAGATGAGCAGCATAAGCATCTTTAACTGCTTGTGTCCAAATGCCACTATTAGCAACTTTTTGAACATCTTCATGTTCCTTGGCTAAATCATCAGCAGAAATATTAGGCCAGATTACGTGTCTTTTAAAAGAACGAGATAATTCTTTATTATCTTCTTTTATTACAACATCTTCTCTTATTTGAATACCCCTATATTCTCCTACTACTTCGATTTTACCAATTACAATTTCTTTAGTTATCGCCATTTATATCCTCCTATTATATTACAAAGTATGTACCAGAAAATGAAACCCATGTATCACTATCTAAGTGGTCAGCTATATCACCAGATGAACCGGTGCTATCATAAACTTTATCATGCATTGCAAAAGTAGAAGCAGTTCCTTGCATAAGTGCTTGTGGATTTGATATTGTTCCAGTACATTCATTAATATAACACCAAATTTGCATTTTTCTATTATTTCCCGCACTTGCAAATGGAAGTCCACCTATTGTCATTAATCCTGTAGGTGAAGAAACAGAATTTACATGAAAAGTACCTCCAATAGTAACAGAACCACCTATTTTTATATAGGAACATTCATTATAACTTGAATTAATACTTGCCGAACCACCACCTGTTGCTAGTGTAGCATCAAAAGTTCCTTCTTCATAATCATCTAATAATTCTGATGCCATTGTAGTTGCATCGGTTGTTGCTGCAAAACTAATTCCATGACCATTTGCAACAGTAACGTCACCATCTGATACTGTTACACCATTAGCAACTGTTAAAAGTCCTGCTGAACTTAAACTCATTTTTTCTGCTGCTGCTTCTGAAGCCGCAGTTTTAAAACTTAATTTTGTTGCATTATTAGAAGAACTGAAATCCCCTTCTGATACTGCTTCAATACCTGCCGCAACTAAAATTGCATCTGTTCCAGTTCCTTCATCAGGAGCTTGAAAATCAATTTTGCCAATAACATCGTCTTGAGCTATGTCAGTTTCACCTGTTTGTAATGTAAGTGAAATTGGTTTATCGTCTGCCGTAGCAGTATGTTTTAAAATTAAACCTGTATCAGCAGTATGAATTAGTCTGACTTCTTGGTCATTGCCAAATTGAATTGTACCACCATCTGCTAAAAATAAATCACTCCATTCTGCTGAAGCAGAACCTAATGCTTGTCCATCTGCTGAACTAGGTTCATTACTTCCAAATCCATTTGCAGTACCACTATTCGTAATGGTCGCCCCAGAATCAATTGTTAAAGTTGTACCAGATAATACATTAATAGCATTAGCAGCAATTCTTAAATCTTCTGCTCCAGATACATAAACTTTAATTGTATCATCTGTATGGGCTTCTAAATATGTATCACCGTCGTTATCTAATTTTAATTTATGGTTAGCACCATCTAATTCAATACTCATATTATACTACCACTAAGTTACCTTCTACTGTTATTGTTGCCGCAACTGTAATTGGGCCTGCAACAACTGCATTTTTTATTGTTTGTGTCTCATCTATTTGAGAGTCATGGTTAGGAATATTTTCTAATGCCGGAGAATCTCCGATATATAGCATTCCACCAACTTGTTCAATTTTAGCCATTTAATCTCCTACTCGCTTATTGTATCTATATAGCTTACCCAAATATCTAGTGCAGAATTTGTATCGCAATCGTGCCATAATACATCACCACTCGCTAAAACAATTTTTGAGCCGCCTTGAATTAGTTCAAGTGAGCCACCCGGAGGTATACTTGCGTTTTTCGCTAAGAAATAGTTTGCACTAGACCTAACAACATAAACATCTACCTTAATTGTTGTAGTGAGAATGTTTGTGCAACGAATGCCAATAACTGCATCATAGTTACCACCAGTCAGTATTGCTGCTGCTGTGGTTCCTTGTGCTCTAGCTACTACATTTCTAAAATCTTGTGCCATTTATCCTCCTATACTAAAGGGCAACGGCCATTGCTAAGGCGAAGCCTGCTGTAGCTCCCCCTGCTGTAACTGCCGTTCCACCTATTGTTATTGCATCTGCTTCCAATGTACCATCAAAGTAAGCGTTTTTAAACTGATATGATGAACTACCTAAATCTACGTCATCGTCCGCTATTGGTAAGATTGCTCCATCAGTGACTTTAATTTGCTGTGTTCCGTCAATGTCAAAAATAATAGCATTATCTGTTCCAAAATCTATGTTTGCGTGTGATGCTCCATATCCTATTGCCAGACTTGTATTATATATTGAACTGATATTTGTATTTGCACCTGATGTCGCAACAGCCGTTCCACCAACTGTTATGGCATCTGCTTCAAGAGTGCCATCAAAATACCCATCTTTAAATTGATACGAGGAACTTCCTAAATCTATATTATCATCTGTAACAGGTAATATTGAACCATCATTAATAGTAATTTGGTTTTCATTGTTAGCTTTAAATGTAATTACGTCTGAACCAGAAAAAGTAATTGATGTATCAGTATCCCCGTCACCAGTTATAGAATCAAGTTGCATATCTCCTGCATTAGTAAAATTAGAATCACTTAAATCTAAAGTTCCAGTGACATCAAAGTTTCCACCAACACTTAAATTTCCAGTTACAGTAGCATTATCATTTATTGTTGTTTCAGAAGTTGTATGTCCTATTGAAATAGGAACACCAGATGTTGCCGTACCTATAGTAATGCCATTTGATGTATTAGAATTATCTATGTTTAATGATGTTGTTGCATCTAATGAAATAGTTGTACCATCAACAGCAAGTGTCCCATCAATATCTGTATTATCTAAATTTGATGTTCCATCAATATCCATATCACCAGATATATCTAATTCTGTAGCAACTACTTTGTCATTAAATGTTGCAGCTCCTGCTGCACTCATATCAAGAGTTAATGCAGTAATTGCAGAACCCCCATCATTACCTTTAAAGATTATATCTTTATCAGAAGTTGTAGATTTAATTACAAAATCTGTTGATGAATTTGTTAATTCACCAAATGTTGTTCCGCCATCTTTTAAATATATATCGCCACCATCAGCATCAAGAATAATATCTGTTGTTGCATCTACAGTAAAATTACCAGAAGACGATAAGTGAGGAGTTCCAAACATACTGAGAATTTCATCACTACCATCAATATAGATGATATCTTTCATTCCTGTTGGTATAGTGACCGTAGCTGCTCCAGTACCAGAAGTACAAATAACAGAAGCATCCGAACCATTAATAATAAAATAGTTTACCTGTGCATCTGGAAATGTAACAGTTCTTGTTGTACCCGGAGAACCAGTAAATTTAATTACTGCGTGTCTTCCATTATTATCTGCTGTTCCATCAGCAAAAGCTAAAGTAACATTACCAGAGGCAACACTGACTTCTACATATCCACCAATGGCATCATCTAATAAATCAATAAGGTTTTCATTAAGTGCGTCACCCCATGTACCTTCATTTTCTCCATCAGTTTGCTTTATAAAACCTAGTTGTGTATAATTTGACATATTATTTCCTTAATTCGCTTGTCCTTTTGTCCAAGTTTCTGTTCCACCAGAAGTTGTATCTAATAAAGACCATAATTTAACTGTGCCTATAGCACTTGTTCCCGCTTGTCCCGAAGCTACAAACAATGCTGTTCCTGTTACGTTTTGTGATAAATCTGCAACACTAAGTTTAACATCATTAAATCCAACTTGGTCTATTGTTGCACCACCAGATGCTTGCTCACTGCCAAGTGCTAAAGTTGCGGCAATACCCGATTCAGATATTATTGCTCCATCATTCCAACCGTTATCACCATAAGCAGCGGCATTATATCCTCCAGTGCCAGAAGCCATTAACTAATCCTAATTAACGCTGTGTTGTATGCTGCTGATGGTAACTGAACTTGAAATGTACCATTAGATGATGAATAGTCACTACCAAAATCCAAAACAGCAATAGATGCATTTGATTTAGTATTGTTGTAAATTAAAGCACCACGAGCAGTTATTGTTGCTGAAGACCATGATGGGTCAGCAGCATCAAAGTATGCTACGTTATTACTAGAGTCATAAGCTACAGCTTGACTAGAAAGAGTTGCTCCTCCTGCCGTATATCCAGTTCCACTAACTTCGTTAGTTGCTGAATAAGCTGATGTTGTAGCTCCAAGTGAAGCACTTGAAGTGTACAATGCTATTTTTAAAGTGTTTCCACCGTTACCTAAATTTTGTGCTCCATCTAAACAATCTTGTTTAAATGTATCCGTTAATGTTTGCGTAATTGCCATTTATTTTCTCCTATGTCGTCATTGTTTTTAATGTATTTTCTCCCATCACATTTGATGGAGATGTATAATCATCTCTTCTTCTTCTTCGTGTTTGATTATTAATCGCTTCTGCTGCGGCTTGATATCGTTGCGTATAAATTTGTAAATCTTCCCTATTTTTAGAAAAAGTACAAGCCTCCATTAAGCACGCATACAAAAGTAAATCCTGTGCATTCTTTGTTAGCCAATTTGTTGTATTTGAGCTTGATAACTCTGCTAATCTTCTTGCGTATGTTAATTCAATAGTAAAAGATGAACTTGGAGTTGGTGCTACTAGTAAAGCAGTATCACTATAATTAGCCCAATATTTTGGACTACCTGTTGTTGCTGCTGTAGGCCAGTAATCGTATATAAATTCATCAGTTCTTTTTTCTAAAAATATTCTTTTACTATCTGAATTTAACCAAATAAAATGAAATATTATTTTTGTATCATTTGGTTTACTTACAAATCTATCTCCAGAGTTAAAACTAGAATATGATGTTTCGTGAAAAGCATAAGGTTCAATATCTCTTGAAATACGCTGTTCAGCTAAAGAAATAAAATTATCTGTCTCATTAGAAAATTCAGTTCCATCATTTTCCATCCAATCCTTGATATCTTGTGTCAAGGTAGAATAAGTCATTGTTGCCATAAATTACCCCACATCATCCAATAGTGCTGCTACTATACACGTTACGGTAGATGTTGAAGATATTGCGTGTATATCAGCTACAGTTGTATTTGGTAAATTTGCAAACCAAGAATGTCCTGCTGCAATTTTAATTCCATCTGTTACAGAAGTAGAAGCTGTTCCTGCATCTAAAACAATATAAACATCATTAGAAGAATCAGTATTTTTTATAAATAAAAAATTTACTTTATCTCCTGTTGCTACAGCAGTTGGTGCTGTATCATCATCAACAGCAGTGTAATCTGTAAAATATCCTGCAATTAAATCTGTGCTTGAATTTGAAACACTTGTTAATTTATAATACCATTTATCATTAGCATCAGCAGGACTAATACTCACACTACCAGAAATAGTTTTAGCTATTTCATCTGGCAATACTGTTGCTGTTAATGTTATTGATGCATCATCTGCCATTATTTCTTCCTTTTACCTTCTTTAATAAGACGTTCTTCTCTTTCTTCATATTTTTTTACTGCTTCTTGAGATACGTTTCTTATAAATCCTTTTTTAGGATTTCTTATTATTGTCATTTTAACTGGTTTAGCTATTGCGTCTGCCATTTTACCCCTTAGTTATTTTAAATGATAATCCCGTTACAGGAACTATTACGTTTTTAATCTTTTTTGAAGTTGAAGTGTTTCCAGAGTTTTCCTGTAAATCGGTATCCTCCGAAGTGGGTAAGACTCGAACCGAGGTCTGCCCAGATTTTACCTCCAACTTTTTGCCATCTTCTTGAGAAGGCGTAATCTTCTGATAAGTATCGTCCATCTTCATCTTTCATTGTATCAAAAAATAAATAAGTATTTTTTGAATCATATTCCTTTCCATTTATTATCTGGTCAGTAATATAATGTAAATCTTGATACTCCTTTTTCATTTTTTCAAGGCATGAACGCTGTATCAACATAAATCCTGTTGCCGCATCTAATACCTCTGCAAAACCTTTTTCTACATTTATGTTATCTTTATCTGCAAAGTTTAATACATAAGGATAACTTAAATCTTTATAATCTTTTCCCTCTTTAATTAAATCTGGTATACCATCCCAGTTTATTAATTTCATGGGATAGGGTGCACATATTACTTCTCTATTAAATTCTAAAAAACGAGGTAATAACTTTGCGTCAAAACCAATATCTGCATCAACAAACAATAAGTGTGTTGCCTCTTTATCATCTAAAAAATTAGCAACAAGTGTATTTCTTGCTCTTGTAACAAGTGACTCTTGACCTAGTGTTTGCACTCGTAAGGAAATTCCCTCTTGTCTACATAAATTTTGTAAATCAAGAATACTGTGAAAGTAATCTTCACTTAACCAACTTCCGTAGCAGGGCGTTCCTACAAATATATTTGTTTTAGCTGACACTCACTGATTCACTACCTAAACTTGCGGTTAAAGTCAAGGCTGTAGCAAGTGGCGTTGCATTTGCTGATGTAAACGTACCAACAATTTTAACATCGGTATTTGTTACACCTAAACTAGCCATAAGTGTATTAACACTGCCATTTTCCAACTGTTCAGATGGATTTAAGGCAACTGGTGGTCTTGCATTACTTAACGCTTGACCATCTGGTTTATGTTTTCTTGGTTCTAATTGTGGATGTTTAGCTTCAAATTCTGATTTATGAACTAAAGACCCATTCCACTCTTTAATCATTTCATTATATGGAAAAGCAAATCCACTTCTATCAGATATAGCTTTCGCATATTTACCTGTAGCTCCCATTATATACTATATCCTAAATCGGGAACTATTTTTAAATCAACTTTTTCCCTATTGTCTTGCATTGCTCTTGCAAATTCTTCTTCGTACAACATTTTTAATTCTTGTCTTCTTTGAATATCAATTTGTGGTCTCTTTAAAGCAAGATAGTATGCTAAACCACTAATTGCACAAGGTAAAAATCTATTTGGTGCATCCACTGTTTCTGTTGACGCTGTAATATCTTCTAGAGCTCTTCTTTCTTTAAAACGAAATGTATCCGCTTCATCGGGCGTTGGATATAAATATACAATAGGTGTTAGTTGTTTATCTAAAAAATATTGTGATGGTCTTCCTTTATTTGCTTTATTAGGAATTTTTAAATAGTCATCACGACTAATTCTTTCTAATTCAAAATCGGTTCTCGTTCCATCACTATTTGTTTTTGATATGACAGCCTCTTCAATATCAACAGTCCAAGCATTTAAAGTATAGTTAGCTGTTCCTGCTGTGAGTGTTTGTGTTGATTCTGTAACACTCCATAGCTGAATACTTCTATTCATCCATTCTTTAAATAATAAATTGAGTTGTCTTCTACCATTAGACGCTTCCTTACCTGTTTGAGTTTCACCGCCTATTCGACTGTAAGCCTCTTCGATAATTTCATCAACGTATAAAGTAAAAGTACGAGTACCAGAGGTTGCCATATTTTATCCTAATTAATAAATTTTTTGAAATTCTGCTACAACTGTGTACATATTACCAGAATCAGCAGCACCGGGAACAACAAAGTTAACATCACTTTCGTTACTGTTGCTTGTTTTATCAGCGGGTATTCCACCAAAATCTCTAAAGTCCCAATATCCTGTTCCTGTTAATCCTATAATTGGTATATCACCATCTGAATCTTCTTCATCTAATCGAGCATAAGAGTCTCCCCCATCTCCACCTTGACAAGAAAACCAAATTCTCATTAGTGCAAGGTGTGATACAGAAGTCCCATCATCTCTAGCTGCCATCGCAGATACATCACCAAAAACTGTTGTTGCACCTGTTCCATCTGATTGATTAACTATTTTAATCACAGCTTTTTTATCTGATTCAAAAAGGATAGTTGGGCCTGTTACTGTGTCAGCCATTTATTTCCTCCTATTAAAATTTTATTTGTTTCGTTTCTCATAATTATAAAAAACAAAGCTATTCTTTCGCAAATATGCATAGTATTATCCTAAAAAAAAGCTAGGGCTTTTACACCCTAGCTGTTATGTTAATATACTGAATATTCTAGTTCTACCGTAAATCTACCTGCTGTAATATCAGCATTAACTGCTGTAGTAGCAAATGCATATAAGTATTTACTAGCTATAGCCGCTGTTACGTTTGGAACGAATATATGATAATTACCTGCTGTGTTATTAAAGTTAACATCAATCTCAGTAATTGATTGTGTAGCACTTAACTGTTCGTTAAATGAAGTAACACCTGCTCCAACAATTTCTGTTCCAGATGAAACAGCAGAGTTGGTTGATGTACCACTTGTAGCACTTAAAGATAAACCACCAACAAGAGTTTCTCCTGCTGCTGTAGTAATACCAATTAAGGCTCTGTGAATAAAAAATTTAGAAGGGGTTACTAAGTCGTCTGGTGCATCAGTGTTTAAAGTTCCTAATTCCACAAGAACATCACCATCACCGTATGCTGTATCAGCAGCGTCTGTTGATGCTAGAGTTCCTGCGAAAGATTGAAACTTATGAGTTCCAAGTGCACATAATTGTCCAGTTGAGTTAAGATTAACTCCTGTTTCTGTGATGGCACCAGTAGAGGCAGCTTTATTAATTACTTTAAAACCTGTCTCTGACCTTACTGCACCACTAAAAGTTGTATTAGCCATTTTAATTCCTCGTAGTTAAATTATATCATCGCTTCTACGATTGTCTGCTAGGGCAGTTGATATAATTAATTAATCCTAGATAAAAAGATAAGAGGGGGAAAATCCCCCTCCTATTCGTACTTTATTACGCACCCGGTGAGCCAAAGATAGCTCTCCAGTCAGACCATCCGAAAGAATATCTTTCAGAAGCCTTGAAACGCATATTTCCTGTTTCAAAGTCTGGTTCCATAGAAGTTTTTAAACTTCTTCTTTGGAACATTTTAAGACCAGAATTGATAAGGTCTGTTAAAATGAACCACGCATCAGTGTCAGTGAGGTAATGATTTACCGCATATCCTTGTGGAAGGATATTCATTGACCTAGCTGCGTTGATATCATTATCAGCAGTACCAACTCTCAAGTCACTTTTCAGAATTCTCTGAGCAGTGAATGCTGTGTCTTTTGGTATAATTAGCTTACGAGCGTTAACCGCAACTGGGACATTTCTGTCATCCACAAAACCACCAATTGAAATAATTGCTGATTCTAGTGAAGATTCAGAAAAGTCTGCTGCTGTTGACGGCTCATTAGCAAGATTTCCCGCTTCCAAAGTTGGGTGTGCAGTATCCATAAGTGGTTTTGCATCCCCTCCAGTGTAGCTTGAGCTAAATCCATTGTTTAGGACGTTAGCTGCTTTTACTTGCTTAGTGTAAGCCATTGAACGTGCTAGAGCAGCAGTGTACCTTTTAGATAGTGTATCATAAAGATTATCTTCCACAGCTTCCTCAGTAACTGAGAATGCTAGGGCGATAGTTTCATGTACATATCTTGAAGTCCATTGCTCTGAAGCAGTGTCATATTCAACAGAACCACCTTCTGCTTTAGTTGGTGCAGCCCCGAAGCCCGTAAGTAGAGTTTCCTCTTCAAACGCTCTGTCTGAGCTTTCTTCTGTAAATATTTCAGCGTGTTCACGTTCCCATCGTTTGTACTCCATTCCAAATAAGGCGTGGAGTCCCGGTTCCAACTCTTTAACGAGTTGGCTTCTATTAATAGGCATATTATCTCCTTACCCTATACGCCTGCTGTACCTTGGTCGTGGCCAATCAGTTCATGTTCCCATATCACTGCTTCCAACACACCATTAGTACCATAGGCATTTTTTGGTTCGTTATACAATCCAAGAATTCGCAAATTTGCTGTACCCGTTCCTGTTGTTCCATTAATCTCATGAGCAGATTGACCTGTTACGGTACTACCTGTACCTGCAACAATGTCTGCTAAGTTACCGATATCGGCGAAGTCAGCACTGCCAGAAGATTGAATAGCCCAAACAATATTAGGGTCATCATACACATAAGCGGTGACATCGCCATCGTTTAGTGTAGCTGTTCCGGTCGGCCAGTATCTCTTGAAGACTTTTGACCCATCAGAAGCAGTATAACTACAGCCTGCGAATACGCCCAGTAATCTGTTTCCTGCTGATGCTACTTGAATGTATCCAGTAGCTGCAAGTTTCACGAAATCACCAGTAAAAACATTTGCTGCGTATTCTTTAACTATTTTATACTCATTTGCTCTGATAGAGCCTCCAGTGAGATGTCTTACTGCCTTGGCACCGAAAGCGGCGTCCGTATTTGCCATAATTTTTCTCCTGTATTAAAGTTAAGTTAAAATCCCTAACAAGAAAATTTAGTCTTATTCTGTTTTTTTACCAACAGAAGAAGAACTTTTACGCTGTTGTGATATAGGCATGGATGGATGTTGTTCTTTTAAAACATCAGCATCAACGGCTTGTGTTTGCTGTTTAGTCCTATTTTGAAAATATTCCTTTTTAGCTTCAGCCATTTCAACTGGTATTTTAGCGAGAACTAAATCTCCGTGTCCAATCACTCCTGCGTACTTTCCAGATTCATGTACGGGGACATCGAAATTGGGGTGTTCCTCTTTTTTTACGAATTCATAGCCTTCACGTTTCCGTTTCGCTATGTTTCGAGCATCGTCCTCCCCACCCGCACTCACTCGTAGCCATCGGTATTTGATGCCGTCAACCTTTGGCTTGGGTGCATCTAGATATGAAGGAGGTGTATAGGTTACTTTTCGTTTCGGATGAGACCTAGATGCGGTCTCCTCAGACGGTGTTTTTATATTTTTATTGGTCATTTGTGTTCCTCACAAACTTGGCGTATTCATTTTGTGGCACACCTAATTTTTTAGCCATCGCCAATTGGCCAGAAGTCAATTTGACTCTTTTAGGTGCGGATGGTGCACGAGTTACACTCGCTACGACTTGCTTAGGTTTTTCGTTTGTCTTTGAAGACGGAAACGCTTCTCCTATTCGCTTGTCTAGTTCTGAGTAATAATCCTCAGATGAAGGATTGTATCCCTCCATTTTTAACTGTGCGTCTATGGCATAAGCTGCCCCTGTTTTTGCAGCGTCATCACCAAACCAAGTATTTGATTGTGCCCACTGTAGGGCTCTTGGGTCTGGTTGAACTGCTTGCTGTGGAGCTTGTTGCATTTGAGCAGGTGGAACACTTGGATAATTTGGTTCCTGTGCAGGTTCCTCATTTTCAAACAAATGTTTTTGTTGCTCAAGTGTTTTTAATTCCACTTTTGCATCTGCTATTGATTCAGCCGCCTCTAACATTTTATTAGAGTCACCCGATTCATAGGCAGACGTGTGTTCAGAGCGAGCTTTCTCTAAAAGTTTATTAGCTGACTCTAATTTAGAATCATAATAATTCTTTTGAAGTTTAGTATAATCTTTATTAAGAGTATTGTTCTTTTTTAACTCGTTTTCGAGTTGTTGAACTCTACCATAATACTGATTTCTCTCTTGCTCATAGGCACTAGATTTCTTTACTAGTTCATCTATTCTTCGTTGAAGTCTTGATTTCTTTTTCGGAGCTTCTTCCTCTTCTTCAGATTTGGTTTCAACTTCTTCTTTTTCTGTCTCCTCTTCAACTTTCGCTTCTTGAGGCTCATCCTCATCAGCGTCTGTTGCTTCCGTTGGCTCTTCCAATTGCTCAAGTTTTGCTAACGCTTCTTCGTCATCAAACTTCTTGAGTTTCTCTTCTTTGCCTTCTTCCACAACTTGCATCGGCTTTTTTTTACTGTCCGAAGTATCGTGTACTATTTGCATAGGTATCTCCTAAGAATAAAAAAGCCACCGAAATGGTGGCCTTCTACATAGCTATAAAGCTACTAATTTAGAGTGAAGTAATTAACTTATTTCACTCACATCTGGGACTACTCCCAGAATTTCGTCATCGTTCATTATGCGTAATTCCGCTTGACCGAATTTAAACCTGTGTCCTGCATATTTACCAAACATAACATAATCGCCTTCTTCACACCAAGGTGCCGACATATCATCTCTGTTGTATGCATCCTTACCTACCTCAATAACTTTTCCTATTGAGGCAATTGCTCTGTGGTCTTCCACAGACTTGCTTGGTAAATATATACCCATATTTGTTTTATTTGCGACATCTAGTGTCTTAATTAATATCCTGTGACCTGTTGGTTTTGGATATTTATCATTCTTTAATTCTACTTCTTCTAATTTAAAAGTTGTGCTACTCATCGTCTTCCTCAATATGTTTTGAGGATTCTTTTATCAAATCTCTTGCGATTTGCAAACCCCTTAATTCGCCGACAACTTTTTTAAAATTATTATCTTCTATTTTACCCATTGCAAAGGCATCCTTGCGGTCGGTAATTTCTTTTTCAATTTTTGTTGAAACGTGTTTAATAAATTTTGTTATTTCCACCTATACTAATCCACCTTTAAAGTATTTTCTTGCAATAGCTCTAGAATTTATTATTCCGCCGTGTTTTTTTCCCATTGGCTTTGCTTTTCCTTTTGCTCTAGCACGCCTTTGTTTTTCAGCTTTCATTATTGCTGCATCTTTATTAGTTACAGATTTTTTTTGTTTTCTTATGTATTCGTTGGCTGCATCCATAGATTTTGTTTCATTAAAAATCCTTAGTGATTCATTTAATTGCTCTTGTGTTATATCACCTCTGGCAACAGCTTCCTCACCACGCTCCATAATGTTAATTCTATTTATGCCTTCTAATCTTTGTTCTGTTGTAACCACTAAAATACACCTTTAAATTTAGTACCTCGTTTTGCTGCACCAGTACCTCTAGATTTTTTAGAAGATGATTTCTTTACACTTCCGCCTTTTTTCATTTTGACGTAACCACCTTTTTTTAATCCAGTAAGTTTTTGTATAGTGGGGCCAATTATAGGAGACTCACCAGTTATTCCGTATCCTGCCACATCTGCGGCTCCCAATCCTCCTGCTCCAATAACAGCTTTCTTTTTAATATTTTTAATTGTTTTCGCTGAGTCTGCTATCTTTTGATTGATAATTTTATCTTCTGCTTCTTTAGCGGCTTTTTGTGCGGCTATTTTTGCCTCTTTAGGTTTAAACATTTTTAAATATTGTTTATAAAATTTTTGAAATAAACCTAATTTTTTACCTTTTTTAACTACAGTTTCACCTGCTTCTTTTTTTACACCCATTATTTACTCCTATGTCTTAATGTATTTCTTTTTTTTGCTTTTTTTCATTTTTACAAAGCCACTCGCCTTGTAATGTTTTCTTTTACGTTGTTTTTTAACGTAACCACCTTTTTTCTTTTCTACTGGTGTAGATGGTTCTTCTTTTTCTAGTAATTCTTGTCCTGCTTGCTCTAGTGCTGTTTGAATATCAACGCCAAAGTAGTTAAAAAAATTCTTTGCCATTTCTTTTCGTTTTTCTTCATCAGCCGTTAACCATTCTGCACCTTGTACTATTTTTTTTGCTGTATGATAAACAAGTGAGTCTGTTGGGCGTGACACCGTATCAAGAGTTAAGGCTTGAGATATAGGGCCAGATTGCATAAATTTATCAGCAATGTTTTGCAAATATGGCTGAGAAATATTTTGAAGTCTGGTTATACCTTTATCAGCTAAATTTAATCCACCTTGAACAATTCTCTGTCCTCTTCCTGTAGATAAACCTCTTGCCGCTGCCGCTGCTGCTGTTATTGCCGCAGGTGCCCACATTGCTAGGGGAATAAGTGGTAAAGGCATTATTTCTTCTCCTTAGTGTTCTTCATCTGTTCTTTTGCTACATCACTCATAGTTTTCTCTCTTGCAAGGGATTTATTTGCTCTTGCACGCATTGCATCCCTCTTCTCATTTGATTCAATTTGTTGTTGCTCAACTGCAATATCTGATTCCGCTTTTGCTTTATCGAGTTGTAATCTTGCAATATCAATCTGAGCATCGGCTGCTTGATTTTGCTCTTTCATATCCATCTCTCGTTGGCGGTCTTGAGCACGCTGTTGGGTATCCATAGATTTTCTATCTGCCTCTTGCTTCTTAATAGCCAAGTCTTGCATTGCAATCTGAACTCTAGGGTCAGCCATTTGCTGTTGTTGCTGTTGTTGTTGCATTGCCGCTTGGTTAGCTTGTGACATTTGCATTCCCGCCTGTGCCTGCATTTGTGCAATTTGATTTTCCATTTCTATTGGAATTTCTTCGTAATCGTCATCCTTACCCGGATTAGCTCTATCGTACTCTGGTGCCGGTGGTAACTCTGTTCCACTCTGTGCTGAAATCATGTTTCTATACTTGTGAGCGGTGTGCTCTTGTATGTGAGCAGCGATAGCTCCTGCAATGAGTTGAGCCACTTGTGGTGACTGTGGCATCATTGTTGGGTCATTCATCATAGAAGAATGAACTGCGATGTGGGCATCGTGGTCTTGTGCTGTGTAAGCCTTAACCGGTCTGCCGTACATCATCGCATAGTTTTCTGTAGCAGGGTCTTTTCTTTTTGCCCCTGCCTCTGGTAGCAACATATCATCAATGTTCTTGACATCTAGAGCTTCGTATAATCGTTTGTAGGCCTCTTTCATGTCGTGTATTTGAGGTGCTGCTGCCGCTGCTTGCAACTGTGTCTGAGCTAACAGAACTCGTTGAGCAGTTGAGAAAATGTTTGGGTCGGAGACAGGAAGTATATCTACTCTGTCATCAAAGTCTTTCTTAAAGACATACTTGCTGTCACCTTCAACCCTATAAGGATAGTAATCTGGGAGGAAATCCTTATTCACTCGTGTTATTATTTTAAACTCTTCACGCTGAGCCTTATGTAGTCTCTTGTGAATAGAAGACATTACCTTGATACCCTGCTCTAAGAGAGCAATGGTTGTTCCCACAGGTGCTTGTGAATTCATGTCACCCGTTTGTAGGTCAGTAATGGCTGCTAGTCTTCTTCCCTCTTGTGTCATTGAGCCCAATAGAGCAAACAATGTTTGTGATGGTTCTTTAAATGGTAGGGGTACAATAGACTTTCTGATATCCTCGCCGTATCCCTCTACATCTCTAAATTCACCAAAACCAACAGGTTGCTCTCCCTCTACCCTCATGCCTCTAGCTTTAAAGCCACCGGGCAGATTGGAGAACTGTCCTGCATCAACCAAGGAGCGAAGAATGGTTGTTACTGATTTTTGTAGATTGCCCAATAGGTGGACATAGCCTAATCCATAGAAACTAAATCCGGGCAAAAACTTGTAGTGTACGAAATGCTGTATGCGTTTAAAATCTGGGTCGTCATCCTTAAAATTTTGACGAATAGATAGAACCTGCTTTGTTTCCTTACAAATTGTAACAACATAAGGACAAGCGTAATCCTTTTCATAACCCGGAATTTCCAAATCAACGTGCATCTCTAGAATGGTTAATCGTCCATCCCTTTGATAATTCTTTGAAGGTGTTAAACCCTCTATCTCTTGTATTTTTTGTGTAATGTCATTGGAGTCATCCTCTTCGGGATTCATATCCGTATCGACATCCATGTAAAATCCACTTACTTGTTTTCTACGCAATTCATTTTGTGTCATGCGTATAATGTGGGTGTATCGTCCCGATGTTCTTAAATCTGATGTGTTATAAGATATAACAAAATCGGTAATAGGAATAAATTTTGATACTGGTCTCTTTAGTGATTCATCATAGTAAATCTTTTTAAAGCAACTTCCAACAATAGGAAGATAGAAAAGCATTTGGTCAAAGTCATCGAAGTATTCCTCCATTGACTCTGTTAATTGGTAATTTAAAAATTCTTTAACTCTGTTTGATTGCTTAACTGTATTGGGAGTATGCTCACCAATTATTTGTGTTTTAACAGGGCCACCAGATGGAAATAATTCTTTTATTGCCTGTGATTGAAACTGTACCGCTCCCTCAATCATCATAGGATGATGAGCCGAACAAGCTCCGGGGAATGGTTTTGTTGTATCCTCTATTTTAAGACCAAGTAAATCCATCCCTTTTTTGATGGTTTCCTCGTAGTCTTTTCTGCTGTGAACATCGGCATCAAAAGCCTCTAATAGTTCATTTGCGATATCTTCGAGAATCTCATCATCTAAGTCCTCTGCCATGTTGTCTGAGACTGCTAATGGCTCCTCTATTGGCTCACCCTCAGCAATGATGGTTACTTCTTCCTCAATAAGGGGATTAACAGGCTCTAGTGGTGTTCTTGCCATCTAGAATGTTCCTTTAAATTTTGTCCCTTTTTTAGCTGCTCCCGTACCACGAGATTTTTTGGAAGATTTTTTAGAAGGTTTTTTAACACTTCCTCCTTTATTATATTTTAAACCCATATTTTTTTTACGAGCGTGCATCATTCCACCTTCGTTTTTAAATTGCCCTGCAACACTTTTAATAACTTTTGTTATTCTATCTAATCCAGTTTTTCCAAAATAATTTGCTATATTTCCTAAGTCAGACCAATCTTTTCCTTCTTTATTCATCTGTTTAATATAATTCTCTGCAACAGATGTTGTTATTACTGGGCCTGTACCCCATTTAACTGCTTTTCCTGCAAGTTTACTTATAGTTCCCATTTTATACTCCTATGTTCTCCATTTGTTTCGCAAGGCTCTCGGCTCTGTTCTTGGTTTGTTTCGCCCAACGTGAGTCAAGCATCTGAACCGCCGCTTCCTTGTAATTAGGTGGATTATTCTTTAAAGCCACCCACATTTTTTTAAATTTAGATACCCCAGTGGGGCCAAGCTGAAATACCATCTCTATGATAATTCCCTTTGCTTCGTCTTCTATGCTGCAATCTTTATATAAATTAGATGCAGAATTCTTTGCTGTTTCAAAATCTTTATCAAATACTCTCTCTAGTTCAGCTTCGGTGTATTCCTTGCCGTCCTCCCACCAATCCTCAACGCATAGATGACCATATCCAATGGTTCTCTTATTTAGAGTATCCTTGTAAACTTTATTTCTAAAGCCTTCGTGTTTTTTTATTCTGTTCTTTATTTGTTCAATCACCAGTAACTTCCTTTCGGGCCTGTTGCCTCTTCAAATGGTGCATCCTGCGGATGATTAATCATCCAACCCTTACGCAGTCTTATCAGAGCTTGCGTAGCCGAGTCAACTAAATCATCGTGTTTTGTGTTTGGAAAAGCTGCACACTGGGATACCACCGCTTCCGTTTCATCGGTATCGGGTGCCCAAATTCTACCACTCTCAAACAATGGTGCAACCGAGTGTACCCGTGCCAGTTTATCCATCTTTCGTGGATTGAATGGCGTTATCGGTAATCCCGTTCGCATTAACTCCTGTACGAGTGATAAACCACTCGCCTTTGCCTCTACCATAACCAAGTCTGGTTGGTGTTCATTGTAGAGATGTATGGCTGCATTCTTGAGTTCGGGGAATGTTAACCTCTCCCTCATGGAATCCAAGAGAATGAGATTGTATCCACCCTCGCCACTAAAGACACCCCACGTTGTACACGCAGAGTAATCTGATGTCTCGTTTACAGTATACGCTGTATCCCAAGACTGAATCTTGTATTCAATGTTCGGCAATTGTTCCTTTTTCCATGTCTTCCACCACCAACGCTTGATGAGGTTGCCCTCCTCAGTGGATGGTGTCTGGTTGTAGAGTGATGTCCACTCTCTGGTGCCAATTGTTTTCTTTATTTCTTCTAATCGCTCTATGGGATAGGATTCCTTCCATAAGGGGTCTCCCTCCTTCAATCCAAGCATTTCGGCGGCGGTGTTATTTAGAATAGCAGGGAATTCAACAATATCCCAACCTTCGTGTCCCGTCTCCTTTAAAATCCAACCCGCTAAGTCATCCTCGTGCCATCGTGTTTGTATGAGAATAACAGAGGCATTAGGCATTAATCTTGTATAAGCTGTTGACCTGTACCAGTCGAGGAGGTTCTTTCGCATTGCCTGCGAGTCTGCCTCTTCCCTGCCTTTAATGGGGTCATCAATAAGCAGTAAATGTGCACCTCTACCTGTAATGGCTGAGCCCGCACCAACAGCAAAGTATACCCCTCCCTTGCTTGTGTGAAATCTCCTCACACTCGCTGAGTCGGTTGATAAGTGAGCATCGGGAAATAAATCCTCGTAGTCCTTGCCCTGCAATTGATTTCTTACCTTACGACCAAAGTCATCGGCTAAATCCTGTGCGTAGGTGGAACAAATAATGAACTTATCGGGGTTCCTCCCCATGTACCAAGCGGGAAAGAATTCTGAAGTCAGAATAGACTTTCCGTGCCTTGGTGGCATGAATATAGCTAATCGGCGTATATCCCCCCTCTCCACAGCCTCTAGTTTCTCTGCTAGTAGCTTTATATGCGGTGGGGTCTTATAGCCCTCCATCTGGAATCGAGCATAGCCCAGAAGCGAATTTTTCGCTTCCGAGCGTTTCTCTATTTCCTGTACTTGCTGTACCAGTTGCTGCATCTTGGCGATTTTCGCTTCGGTGCTCTCTGGTATATGCATTTATTTAATTTTTATTTTTTTAGGTCTCATTTCCTCTGGAAGATTTCTCTTTATCTTCACACATAGAATACCGTCATTCATCTGAGCGTCTTTAATTTCCATGTGCTTGTCGAGAGTCCACATTCTCTTGAATTGGCGTGATGCCAAACCCCTGTGAATGTATTGCTCATCCTCCACTTTATTCTTACCTTCTATGATAAGAGTGCTGTTATCGAGGGTAATGTTGATATCCTCCTTCTTGAAGCCGGCTAGTGCCATCTCAATCTTGTAGTTATCGTCATCACTCTTAACGAGATTGTAGGGCGGATAATGCTGATAGCTATCAATGCCATCAAAAAAATCATCAAATCCGACCAACATTTGTTTCATAAGATTCGGTGTGAATCTTGTCATGCCAGTGCTAATCATGTTTACCTCCTGTATTAGCAAGGTTACTCCCCCTCACAATGAGCGGGGAAACTGATTTTAATATATAACTGTATACTTTTTAAATGTACACCCCCTTTTTTCTGCTATTATGGTATGTCGGTGGGCACTATATGGATGTTAAAGTGTTCGGACAAATTGGGGGGTGGGGGTCAAAAAAAAAAGTATTCGGATATGTGGATGTTATAATTAGCAAAATTACGTTTCATTTCAATGCTTATGACCGATGTTTAGCACTATATATTGATTATGTTCCGATAATTAATTCTTATAGGAAGTAATTTATATGATTATCATTAACTATGACTTATTATTCTTTCATATGTTTCGAAAATTAAAGTTATCACAACTTAAATAATGACATACTAATGCATATCATAACGTACTCTACATATCCTCTACTTAAACTCTTAATATCCTGCATTACTGAGAGCAACTGTTGAAATAATCCTGCTACCAATCTGTCAGCAAAAAAGTGGTTCTCAAACCCTCATATCTCATCGCTGAGAGACTTATTGATACTGCTTGGACTCTTCTTACCTTCCTTCTCCATCCAATGCTCATGGCAATGGAATATGACATCTAGCTTGTTACTACTATCTATGAATGGTGAGTTAGTCTCTCCACATACAACACACTTTCGTATCTCTGCATCTGTTTTATTTGAATACGCTTGAATGAACTCGTTGTGTGTTACCATCGCTCAATGAATGTTGGTGTATGTTCTCCGACATATGCTCCTGCAACATTGTACTCGAAATACTCTATTGCCTCTTCTCTACTCATATTATCTCTACTCATTAATATTTTAATGCACTTGTTTGTATCATACGCCACAGACATTTTATTGAATGATGTAGACACACCAATAATGGCTTTGTCAAATCCATCTGCAATTAATAACTCTGGGTATTGTTCTGCTATTTTTTTTCTATCCATTAATGAACTGTTATATTCATATCTGGTTCAAACTCAACTGTCTTTTCTTTTTTCTCTTTGCATTGACAATTATCTCCACCACAATTTTCTTCTGTGCAACACTTGGGAACACACTCTGGTTCGCAATCGCAATTACATTTATTTGTTGGTGTCATTTTTTGTTTCTATTTTTTTTTGTTCTGTATTTTTATCTGGTGTTAACAGCATCGACATAAGTTGAAACACCTCTGCATATGGTTGCTTAGATAAATAATTAATTAACTTGTTTAGCTCTTCTGCATTGAGTGTTTTCATTTTAATTTAATTTTTGTTTTTTCTTTTCATCCACCTTGAGTATTAAGTCTTGGTTAATAGACTGATACAATTCATTGATGTGTTGTTTTAGTTTGTGTACGTCCTCCGAGTCATATTGCACATGACCAGAGATTGAACTTGGAAGACCATTGATTGTGTTTAATAGTTTTTGACTTTCAACACTTGCTTTAACTAAACTTAATATTTGTTCTGGCTTTTTTATTTCAGCACCAATACCTTTGTTGAATGCATCCAACACAGACTCCAATGCTTTGCTCGTAGTTAACTCTAACTGCGATGCAATTTCATCATGCTCTTTTACTTTTTTATCTACTGTTTTCTCCATCAACTTATCTGACAATTTCATATCAACTTGTTCACATTGCGAACTCCAATTCTCTGAATTTGAATGTCTGAATATTGTTGCTAGGGAGACAAGTTTTCTTTTTGGATATTTCTCTTTAAGAGTTTTGTGTAGCCTGCGAATTGAGCGAGGTTTACTTTGCTGCAAATAGAATTCCTTGAAATCTGATATTGATATGTGTGAATTAGACATAATTTTACTCATTATATAATTTATCTGGCATAAAAAATGGGATAATTCCAGAGAACCTTTCAAGAACCTTATAGAAACAGCCAAAAATTAATTTAAAACAAAATGCAATAGTATCCGTATTATTGATTATTATTATTTGCAATTAATTGAAATTAATTGTAAGTGTTAAATTGTTTATTTGGCTATGCAAATTTTCTAGTAGTCTAGATGGCAGGGGTTGGATGTCCAAAGTCCAATCAATGAGAGTGACTGCATAGTGTGGGAAAGTCTGTATACAGATGCTCTTTTCTTTTTATTATTCATAAAGAGACTTTCCTGTATCTCTTAAACTTAGCAACACACGTTGTGAAAAAAAAAAAAATGTTTAAAATTTTTTAATCATTGAGACAAACAAACTTTGCTCAGTAGCGTTTGCAGTATCGTCAGATTATTTGTGTCCATAGCAATACTTAATACATACTAGTTTGTTCTATTATTGATTTAACAATTTTATTTTTAAATTTAAAAATTTCAGAGGGCATTGAGATATATGCCCTCTACTATTTTATCCTTATGCACCTACTAGCTAGATGCATAATGATGCAATAGCATCATCATGTTGTTGTCAAAACACTGCCGACTGTGGTGTATCTGGGTCGGACTTGTTAGTCTTGATACATCTTTCAACAACATGAAACTCTAATTATTAACTTTATAACAAGGAGCAATTATGAAAACTACTATAACTACAATCCAAGATGTTTTGAACAATTCAGAAGACCTTTTCTTTTTTGACACTTATTATGATAGACCAGAATATGAAAATAAACTTTTTCATCGTAGTGTTTTAAAAATTAGAAAATTACCTTCTGAACTTAGAGAAGAAATTAATAATTATGTAAAAGAAAATGGTGTTCGTTTTTTTACTGCCAACGATGATGACGAGGGATACCCAAAAAATCATCCAAAGTATGACGAGGAACATTGTGAGGATAGATGCTATGGTTATTATTTAGATACAGATAATAATAAAAACATAGACTTTGCACCTCTGGACAGATTTACTGCTCCAGACTTAGGTCATGCAAGAATGTATTACGAACAAAACAATCAAATTAAACAACTTTAAATTTAAAATATGAGCAGGGCATTAACTTGTCCTGCTTATGACCGATATTACTGCTCTAGGCGTTGATGCCTACTGAATGAGTCTTTGAAAATTAAGACGAAAGCAGAACCTTTTATTAACTTTATAAGGAGAAAATTATGAAACTACCAAAACAAAAATTTGTTTTTGTTAACACTATTAAAGACACACCACATACTGAAAATGAGATGAGGTTTGTTTGCGAGAACCAAAACTTTTTAGATGTTGAGTCTTGGAAATCTATTAAAGATAAAAACAATTACTATGTGCAGTTAGTTGGTTGGTCTTACGATGTTGAAACTATAGATGACCCAAGCAACACAGTTTTTAATAACTATTCAAAATTCTACAAAGTTTATAATACTTGGGGTGGAATTGAAGAGATGGATTTTAATAACTTTGAAAGTCCGAGATACTTATCAAACGATGGTAGTGTTTGGATTGATGGTATTAAAACTAAAATGGTTTGGAAATTCGCAGGAGAAAAGCCAAGACCAGAGCATAATAACGTTAACTGGGAGAGATAATTATGGAAACAATTAATATATCAACATTGAGTGAAACATTAAAAGATGGTCACTCAGAAAAGACTCATGCTAATAACAACACTTATGGTGTTAACATTAAATCTAGAACTTACATCGATGAATGGTCAAATCAAATGTATTTAGTGACAGTTGATTTAAAGAACGATGACATTTTAAACATACAAAAAGTGGAGAGATAACATGGAAAAAATTTTATACGTTAAGAAAAGAATTGTTTATGGCAAAGACCTTATCTATCCAGTTTGCAAGGATGCAAAGTTATTTGCTAACCTAACTAAGACGAAGACTTTAAGTGTAGATGATATTCTAAGAATTAAATCTCTTGGTTATACATTTAAAAATGTGGAGGAAAAAATATGAGTAAATTAAATCAGTATGAATTTAGTATTGAGATAGACGAATATATCTTTGAAAGATTTGTTCAAAATAAAGTAAGGGATGAATACAAAGATTTTAAAACTTACAAAAAAGAATATCCAAATACTAAATGTAATTTTATTCTTAGGGATAAATCTGAAACTACAAATAGAGAAGAAAAAATTTATTTGTGGGATGTATCAGAGAGAAATTCTTTGGGAGAAAATATAAATAAATAATAATTATAGGGCAGGGTTTATCCCTGCCTTACTGTCAGTTGTAAATAACAACTCTGATGACTGCCTTCTGGCAGATGCTATGACCGTTGATTAGCATGGCTTGGTATAGCCGAAACAGTATTTATAAACTTTATTAAAAAAAGGAGCGAGATATGAAATCTCAATTATCATTAAATGAATTAGCACAAAAACTTACTGACCAAAAATCTTTGAAAAAAGATTATGTAGTAGAGTCTAGCAATGTTAGGTTTTACTCTAATGGTAGTAACCAATTACACCTTCAAGAGATTGATGAGGTATTTGATGTTAATGACGTTGCACTTAATCAGATTACAACTAAGGTTGGCTTGTCTAAAAAGTATACAGATAAGATGCTTGATGGTCACAAAACTTTGTTGCAGGATAATATAAACTATTGGTTTACTAATACTCCTAAGTCTCAGATGATTAGAACTCTAGATGGTACAGCGAGAGCAGTATTATCTGATAAGTATAAGAGAGTAGATAATGATATGATTGCAGAGCAAGTGTTACCAATTCTTTTAGATAAAGAATACGACATTAAATCTTGTGCAATTACAGATACAAAAATGTACATCAAAGCTAGTTTACCATCTCTACAGAGAGAGGTTAACAAGGGTGACGTTGTTGAGTCTGGTGTTATTATTTCTAACTCTGAGGTTGGTTATGGTGCTGTTAATGTATCACCATTTATTCATAGATTAGTTTGTTTAAATGGTATGGTGATGAATGACTCTAGATTACAATCTAGACACTTAACATCTAGCCAAGCTACAATTGATGGTGTTTACGAGGTACTATCAGATGAAGCTAAAGAGTTAGACTCTAAAGCATTACTTGCTAAAGTAAGAGATGTTGTTGCATCTACAAGTGATGAGATGAGATTTGAGGAGCAAGTACAAATGATGACTGATGCATCTCAAATTAAAATCAAAAGACCTAAAAAAGTTATTGAGTTATTAGAGAATAAATTTGACCTTACTAAAAATGAGGGTGAAAGTATTCTTGATAACTTAGTTAACAATAGAGATGACAATCAAAAGTTTGCTAATATATGGACTGTTGTTAACTCTATTACTGCACTTGGCAATACTATGGATGACTACGATAGAGGAACTAAGATGCAGGAAATTGGTGGTAGATTATTAACTATGCCAGAACTTGTTGCAGCTTAATTAACATCTAGCTTAATGGAGCAGGTACATCCTGCTCTATTTGGGTATATGTTAAATATACCGAAGAATTAACTTGGTTGACTACTAATGAAAAGTCTTAAATGACACTACTGGATATGGGTCAATAATAAAGTTCCAGTCTCGATGAATTGACATCGTGAGTATAAAACACACCCAAGTTAATTGTTACATTTGGATTCCAGAGGAATTGAAATTAATGGCAATGGTTCGTGGCAACGTCTCCGTCCACCTCTCAGACCATAGTGAAATAGATATGGCAGACAAGGGTAACCATACAGATGTAACAAATGGCTTGGGTAGTGCCAAATGAATATGTGGAAGTGCAATAAGCACATACAACCAAATACTCAAAACTACCCAAATTTAATGGAGGTGCACATGAGTTGCATTATGTCTCAAAAAGTTTTGCCAGAAATGGTCTAGTGATAATGCTAGATAATGGGACAGCAACATTAATAGTAAATGTGTTAATAGACTTTGAATTGGTAGTAATAAAAGTCTAGCATGAAGAACTACCATAACTCATGGATAAGGGCAGGTTGTTCTGCCCTTATTTTATTTATTAACTTTATAACTAATAGGAGCAAGTAATGCGAATTACTAAAAATATAATTGATACGATTTATACACTTTGTCGTAGTAAGAGAATTTATAATTCTAAAAAGAATAAAATAATTAAACCTTACAAAGTTGAGTGTATTAAATCTATTGGAGATAACCAAGAAGAGAAAATTTTTGTTGGACATATTGGTGCAATAAAATTTAAAAAAATTACTAGACCATATGTTGATATGGAAAAACTTAAAAATAATCCAAAAGATTATTTAAAGTATGTAAGTGAAACTACCTCTTGGAGATTAACTGATGAAGAGATTGATGCAGTTGAACTCAAGGAGGTTGCGTAATGAAAAAATACGAAATAGTAATGTCTACAAGTTTTGGACATAAACTTATTATTGAAGCAAAGAATGAAAAAAATGCTCTAAAACAAGTAAGTCTTATGGGACAAAACGAAATAGAAGAAAAAGCAGAAGACACTTGGAATGTTGATGGCTTTCCAATGTCCTGCACAATAGAGGAGGTTGCGTAATGGATATCAAAGAATTTATTGAGGAAATTAAGCAAGACATTAGAGACCTGCGTGATGCAGATTTTCATGTTTGTCCTCATAGTGTTTGGCAATCTAAGGGAGAGCCAGATGGCAATGATGATATAACCTGCACTTGTGAAAACTTTGATGTTGTTAATGACAAGTTAGCAAAACTTAAAGATGAGTTTGCGAAAATTAAATAAATAATTAGCCACTAGGATTTATTTCTTAGTGGCTTTTTTTTGAGCCAAAATTCTGAAATTTTTTTCAAAATTTTTATGACCGATACTTATGACCGTAAGTAGTCGGACGCTCTAAGTAAGACGCTCACAAAAAAAATTCTACAATAATCTTGCATTTGGTGAGATTATTATCATATAACTATTATTAACTAGGAGTGATTATGGATTTTAAGAGAATACGAAAAATACGAGGTATCCTTATGGACTTAATAAAAGATGGGAAACACCCAGATAAAGAGACAGCAGGGGAGATAAAACTAGGTGGCGATACAGGTATGAATATGCTTGAGGGTATTGCTGACTTTACGATTATAGATGAGATTTCAGAGCAAAAATTTGAAGTCTTTATTAAACCTCTGCCCAGATGGGTATGTAAAACAGATAAAACTACACCATTGGAGGATGTATGAAAATGATTAGGCAGGGTCACTACCAGACCCTAGTTCCCTACGGCTACAATGCTGACATTGTTGTTAACATTGTTAAGGAAAATGGTCGCTCAACTGGAAACAGATGGCGATTGACTGTTGATGACTCTGTTGTGT
>VTLG01002470.1_pt1 | contig 29821 bp, 39 predicted proteins | sample 4694571 | NCBI WGS metagenome assembly VTLG01 (sample SAMN12604809, study PRJNA352737) | marine metagenome | biome: ENVO:00000447; feature: ENVO:00000209|ENVO:00000569|ENVO:01000036; material: ENVO:00002151; isolation source: viral sequences binned using virsorter ...
GGGCTTACGTCCTCTCATGTGACACGCAGCAGCCGGGACGCGGCGAACAGCACGCGCGCCGCGAAGCGGTAGGCCGCGGCCTTCACACGTTTGCGAAGCGAAAAGAAACGCCAACGGTATTTATGCAAGAAAAGTGCGGCGTGGTGTGGGTCCCACGGCTCCCTCGGGGGCCTGTGGAAATGGGGGTGCCCCCTCTCAAACGATAGCGCCACACGCTCTAGGCGGGCCGCTGTGGCCTCCCTCCAGCGCCAGACGCGGACCCGGTAACGGAGACCGATCAACCGTCGCACAGCCCCACCCCGCGCCTGTAGCCGTCCACCATCGTGGGCACCTCTCCGCTGGTCAGCTCCGCGATGGTCTGCTGCCAGCCGTCCGTTGGGATCCGCTTGCCATTGGACCACGCGCTGACCACGGACTGAGTGACCCCGATCCGCTCCGCTATCTGTCCTTGTGTCTCGCCCATGTTCGCGCACCAAGCGCGGAACATCTGCGACCATGGATGCTCTGTCATGCCGCACCTCCTGCCCTGCCTTATAGCGTTGAAAAAAATATTACGCAACACGCAAAAAAGTTTGCCCCAGGGGGTTGACTCTATAGCTAGAGGCGCTATAGTGGATACATCAAGAACGGCAATGACGCCGCAACGGAGCAAGACAATGCGAATCAGCAAACGACAAGTGCAGCGCATCATGTATCAGCAGGTGTGTGCTTACGGCCACGTCGCTGTGATTGGATGCGACGCAGAGACCCAGTTCAACATCTTCCATGACGCGCTTGAGATGGGATACCCGCAAGCCGCTGAGGCCCTACGTTACGAATGGGATAACGACCACGCGCACAAGCCGATCTTCGACATGTGCCTTAATTACTACAGCCAGGGTTGCGATCGCATCGTGCGCTTGCTTCTCAAATAATCACGCCGCAACGGAGACAAGGACATGACCCGCATGACCAACAGAGAGATCGCCCGCCTGATCGCCGTTCGCCACGGCTACAACGACCCCGCCGCGGTGGAGTTTCGACGCCGCGCACGCTGGGACGAGCGCCGCGAGCTGGCCGGTGAGGTGTTCACCGTGTGCCTATGGCTGGGCTTGGGGTACCTGTGGATCCTTGCGACGTGGCCCGCCCTCTAGCGTTTAGAAAAAAAAATAGCGCTTAACGCAAAAAAGTTGCTGTTAGGGGGTTGACCTCTATAGCGAGGGGCGGTATATCTAGGACATCAAGAACGGCAATCAAGCCGCAACGCAGACAAGGACAGAACGATGATTCACCAGATGATTGATGTGAAGAAAGAAGACACCTACAAGCGCAAGGTCGAGCAAGCCCGCGATCAAGGGTTTGAGTTCCGCCCGATCGAAGGTCCATTCACAATTGCCGGCCATGGCGGCCATGTGTGCGACGCATTATTCAACGGCGCGCTGGTCGCTCAGATTCACGAAGACGTCGACCTGTGCGTGGATCACATTCCTTATGGTGCCCGTGGGGTGCTTGAGGTTGCCGGAAAGGCTTACGTGTTGTCGTATCGCGTGACCTTCGTGGATTCAGATCGAACCCTCACCGCTGACACCTTGTGGCACGCTGGCGCTATTGCCGCCGCCCTCTAGCGTCCCATCATCCGCCAAGCCCCCAAGGATACGTTCCTGGGGGCTTCGGCGGTGTAACCCGCCCCGCAGCTCAGGAGTCTACTGTGGCGCTTCCGCCTCAAACCGCCACAACGGCAAACCGCAACAACTACGCGGCCTTACCGCCTACGAGTGGCGCATTGTGGCGCTTGGGCGCTTTTTTTCCCTTTCTACCCCGCTACACATGCGCGCGCGTATGTGCGTATGGAATACAAAATAATGTGCCCAAGTGCCACACAACCCAAGAAACCAGCACGATCTTGACACCTTGCGGTGTGGCGCTTCATAAACTCAAAGCGCCACAATCCGCCACAACCGCCACAGGAGCACCATGAGACGGCTTGACCTTGCGCGCTACCTCCTGGGCCTATTCGTGCCTCCAGGCTCCGATCTGACGTGGCAGACGTTCGCAGAGCGGCCAGACGTCGCGGGCTCGCGGCATCTGACCCGCACCTGGACAGAGCCAGCACGGGCCGCCCTGCCCAAGCTGCGGGAGCTGAACCAGCGCGGGGCGGGTATCTTCATGACGGTCCAGGAGACGGACGGCCAGGGCCGCAAGGCCAGCAACGTCACACGCGTCCGTGCCCTGTTCGTAGACATCGAGGACAAGCGCCCACGGGCGTGGCACATCGAGCCGTCCATGGTCATCGAGACGGGCCAGGGGCGTCATGCCTACTGGTGCGTGGCGGATAACATGCCTCTAGAAGCCTTCACAACGGCCCAGAAGCGCCTCGCCGCGTTCTATGGGGCTGACCCCGCAGTGCATGACCTTGCGCGCGTTATGCGCGTTCCTGGGGCGCTCCACCAGAAGGGCGACCCCGTGCCGGTGACGGTCGAGCACCTGAGCCCCTGGGGGATGTACCAGTGGCGCGAAGTCGTCCGCGGCCTGCCTGAGCTGCCCAAGCCCAAGCCGCTGCCCCCTCCGCCCAAGCCTGCCGCGCTGGCGGTGGTGCGTGCGTCTGGCGGCAAGTGGGACCGCGAACAGGTCGACGTCACCACGCTGAAGCTGTCCGCGCTGTTCACGGACCTGGGCATGGCGCGCGGTGAGATGCGGGACGGGCTGCCAGTACATTGCCCATGGGCGGACGCGCACAGCAGCGACACCGCGCCCACGGCCACGATGGTCTGGGATGGCGACGGCACGCGCCCCGCCGGGTTCAAGTGCCTGCACGCACACTGCGACCATAGGTCACTGTCTGACGTATTGCGGCTTTACAGCAAACACCTGACAAGCTACGGGCAGACGCTGAAGGCGCCCAGCGCCAACGCGATGATCGCGGCCAGCTACCTGGAGGGGGAGTAGATGGACTTCACAGATATGGGCCTTGCCCACCAGCTCAGGGACGCAGCCAAGGGGACCATGCGACACTGCGACGCGATCGACGCGTGGTTCACCTGGACCGGTGAGCGGTGGCAGCGCGACGAGACACAGCGGCGCTACAGGTTGGCCAAAGCGATGGTGCAGAGCCTCAAGGACCGGGTGGACGAGATCGATGACGACGACGCCCGCAAGGCCGCGCTCAAGGCGTGGAACGGTCGCCGGTCGCACGCCAAGCTCACGGCGTTGCTCCAGACACTGGCCAGCGAGCCAGGGATCAGCACGCATGTGAGCCAATGGGACAGTGACCCCATGCAGATGCAGACGCCCGCGGGGATCGTGGACCTGACCACCGGCGAGACCCGCAAGGCGACCCCTGACGACCTGCTACACCGATGCACAGCCGTGGCGCCCGATCCCACGATGACGCCCGCGCGTTGGCTCCAGTTCCTTGATGAGATCACCTGCGGACGGCGTGACCTCGTGGCGTATCTGCGCGCCGCGATCGGCATGACGTTGATCGGCGTGCAGCGCGATCAGGTGATCCTCCTATGCAGCGGGATCGGCTCCAACGGCAAAAGCAAGCTGATCGAGACGCTGGTGGAGATGCTTGGGGACTATGCAAGCGTGGCAATGCCCAACCTCTTGAGCGCGCGCAGCCAGGAAGCACACCCCACGGAGCTGATGCAGCTAGAGGGCAAGCGGCTGGTGTATTGCGATGAGGTGAAGGACAACCGCCTGGACGAGTCCAAGGTCAAGCGCATGACGGGCGGGCGACAGCTCACGGCGCGCGGGATCAGCCAGGACCCGCGGACGTTCGACGTCCAGTTTACCATCTGGGCGGACTGCAACGAAAAGCCCACGATCAGCGGCACGGATGACGGCATCTGGCGCCGGATCCGTCTGGTGCCGTTTGAGGCCCAGTTCAGGGATCACAACCGCGATCCAGACCTGAGCGCCAAGCTGCGGGCAGAGCTGCCGGGGATCATGGCCTGGGCGGTGTCCGCGGCTGTGGAGTACCTGCGGGACGGCCTGCCGGGGTGTCTCAAGGTCGAGGCGTCGACCCAGAGCTACAGGCACGAGCAAGACGTGATGCTGGAGTTCCTGGAGACGTGCTGCCACGTCGACCCCGCCAAGAGCGTCAGCAGCTCCGATATGTACGCCGCGGTCAGCGCCTACCTGGAGTCGATCGGGTTCCGGCCCTGGAGTAAGCGCCGGGTGACCTCGCAGCTCACCAAGCGCGGCACCATCCAGACGGCTAAGGGCGGCGGCGGCGTGCGGATGCTGCAAGGCGTCGCGCTGAGGGGCAACTGGCGCACCGTCCTGGGGCTGCCTGAGCCGAAGGACTACGACCGGCGCAACTGGATGGACTGAGACGCGGGGCGCGCGCGTTAGTGACTGAGCCAGCGCGCCCAGCCAGCCGCCGATCCGCCGTCCATGCTGCGCGCGTGGGGCTGTTGGCGGTGTTTTTCGCGTGGGGCGTGATATTTTTGCTTGACCTGTATTCCGGCGGGCGCTATACCTTAGACATCAACAACGGCAACCGCCGCACCGAAGCGAGGAACCAATGAGCACAACGATCCGCATGACAGACAACACCAAGCAGCGCATGAGCGAAGCTCGCTCGATGTGGCTGGCTCTGCAAGACTGCAAAGACATTGAGCGTGTCACCGGTTGGTGGCGCCAAGTGATTCACGCGCTTGCGCTGCGTCATGACTGTGACCACAAGGCTGCGTATTTTATCGCAGACCGTTGGCTTGAGTGGCGCTTCGACCAAGAAGACAAGCTGCTGCCTGAGATGGAGGGTCACCCACTGCGCTGGGTGTTCTGATGAACCTCCGTCCCTACCAACGCGAAGCCATCACCCGCGCGCGCTCTGCATATGCCGCAGGCGCGCGTGGCGTGGTCATCGTCGCGCCCACCGGCTCAGGCAAGACCGTGATCGCCGCCGCCTGCGCGCGGTCAGCGATAGACCGCGGAGGCCGCGTTCTGTTCATTGTCCCGCGCCGCGAGATCGTCCACCAGACGATCGCCAAGCTGGAGGCCCTACAGCTTGACCCGTCGATCGTCGCCGCGGGGCTGGACCGCCAACGCGATCCACGCCTCACAGTCTGCATGGCCCAAACCATGGCCCGGCGCCCCGCGGACTGCATCGAGCCGCCCACGCTGGTGATCGTTGACGAGGCACACCTAGCCGTTGCGGACACGTACCGCCGGATCCTGGAGCGCTGGCCCACAGCGCGCAGCCTGCTGCTCACCGCCACGCCCTGCCGCACAGACGGGCGCGGGCTGCGTGAGATCGCGGACGCCATGGTGGAGACCCCGGGCACGCGTCAACTCATCGCAGACGGTCACCTCGTGCCGCCTGTGGTGTGGAGCGCCAAGACTCCAGACCTCAAGGGCATCCGCAAGACCGCGGGCGGTGAGCTGTCACCGAAGCACGCGGGGGCGAAGTACGCTGCGAGCGTCATCCTGGGTGACACCCTGGACCAGATCCGCCAGCGCTGCCAAGGCCGGACCGTGCTGGTGTTTGCCTCGTCCGTCGAGCACTCCAAGGCGCTGCGGGACGGCCTCAAGGCTGAGGGCTATAGGGCCGCGCATATCGACGGGGGCACCAACGCCGCGATCCGCGCGCGCGTGTTGACCTGCCTGGAGGCGGGCGATCTGGACGTGGTGACTAACTACGGATGCCTAACCGAGGGCCTGGACGTGCCAAGCCTGGGCGCCGTGGTGGTGGCTCGCTGCACGCAGAGCCGCGCGTTGTGGTTCCAGATGGTGGGCCGCGGGCTGAGGCCGTCAGAGGGTAAGCGTGACTGTGTAGTCATCGACCAGGGCGGCAACGCCCACCGGCATGGACACCCCGCGGCGTCACCGGCCTGGAGCCTGGAGGGCAAGGCCAAGCAAGACCGCGAGCCAGCGCGGACGTGCAGCACCTGCGAGCACTGCCTAGCGATCTACGAGCGCAAACCCGGCGCCATGGCGTGCCCGCGCTGCGGCGCGATGCCCACGCCGAAGCCGCGCCAAGAGGTCCGCCAGCTCAAACGCAAGGAGTTGGCGCTGGTGGTGCCTGGACCAGACGGCAAGCCCAAGCCTGTGCGGGCCATGCCCCAGGGTTGGTATGACGCCGCGAAGTGGGAGGCCATCGAGCGGCAACGCATCGCGGCGGGTTATCATTGGCGCTGGAGTCTCCATCAGTTAAAAAGCGAAGGATGGCTACTGAAGCACAGATACAAGCGGACATCCTCTTGGCGATCGGTTCGATGAAGGGGATCTACGTCGAGCGCCGGAACGCGGGCGCGTTCATGGGCATGGGCGGGCTGGTGCGCGCCGGTGTCGCGGGCGTGGCAGACATCCTGTGTGTGGTCAACGGTCGCGCCGTGGCCCTGGAGTGCAAAACCGCCACGGGGCGCTTGAGCACGGTTCAAAAGCGCTGGCGCGATGCGTGGTGTGACGCGGGCGGGTTCTATGCCGTGGTCAGGTCACCCCATGAGGCCCTCAAGGCCATCAGGCAGGTGCGCGATGCGTCACAGCCTGACGCATCAGGGTGAGACAACAGACGTGTGAAAAGGGAGAGTCACATGAGCATCACAGAAAAAGACAAACAAAACCTGACGCTTGGCCTGCTATGGGTGCAGCGAAACATCACGGTCAAGCGTGACGCGAGCGGCGGGATCGGGCGGTACGCCTCGATGGACGGGATCCTTCGCGCCGTGGACGCCGCGCTGATGGAACTGGGGATCGTCCGCCGATGGACCACGCGCACCGTGGACACGTCGCAAGGCGTCATGCTGGAGGTGAGCTGCACGCTGACCCACGCGGAGACCGGTGAGACGGTCGAGGGCGCGTTCAGCGCGCCGATGATGATCCCAGAGTCCAAGGGTGGACGCCAGATCCTGAGCGGTGAGCAAGCCGCGGGCAAGGTGGAGACCTACGGGCGGCGCCGGTCACTCATGGCGGCGCTGGGGCTGGTTGAAGAGACCACCGATCGCCAGCCGGTGGCCGTGTCGCATAGCGCCGCGCCATCGATTGACGGACGGATGCAGAGACTGATCGCGCTCGCAGAGGAAGCGGGCGGGATCGATGAAGTGCGCGCGGAACTCACCGCACGCCTGGGCAGCTTCAACGCGTGGCGTGGGCTGTCTGATGTTGATTTTGACAACCTCTTAAACGAGGTCACCGAAGCACTTAACGTGCCATTGTAAGGGAGAGTAGCAATGCCAGGAATGATCACCGTGATCGGCAACTTAGGCGCCGACGCTGAACTAAGAGACGTCAACGGACAGGACGTGTGCAACCTGCGGGTGGGCTGCCGGGTGGGCTACGGCGATCGCGCCGTGTCTACGTGGTGGGACGTCGCCGTGTGGGGCAAGCCTGCCCAGTGGTGCGCTGATCTCCGCAAGGGTGATGCTGTCACCGTCATGGGGGAGCTGTCCGCCCGTGAGCACAACGGCACCACCTACCTGGGCGTCCGCGCTCAGAACGTGACCCAGCACGAGCGCCGAGATCGAGCGCCGCAGCCGCAGCACCAGAGCCGCGGCGGGATGCCCTTCTGATGGGTATCTTAAACGTTGACGACGCAACATATAGGGCGATCAACCGCTGGAGCTGGAGCACGGCCAAGCATGTGCTGGAGTGCCCCGCCGAGGCGCGCGATCAGAGGGACAGGCCGATCCAGACCACGGACGCCATGGAGATGGGCACGCTGATGCACTCGCTGATCCTAGAGCCTGAGCTGGTGGATCAGTGGTACGCGGTGGCCCCGCAGATCGTCAAAGGTCTGGGTGGCTGGACGTGGCCAGGGCATGAGATGACGTGGCGGCTCAAGAAGGAGGCTGAGGCCACGCTGGCGGGCATTATGGGCGATCGGTTCCTGCTGACTCAGGAGTTGATGGACGACCTGCGCGCACGCTGCGAGGGGCCGCGCCAGTGGTGCCTTGAGCACACGCCACACCCGGAGGTGCCCATGGTGGGCCAGATCGAAGGCTGCGCCATTAAGGGCAAGGCGGACATTCTCGTGGACGGGGCGATCATCGACGTCAAGACCACAGGCGACATCAAGCCCGCGAGCATCCAGCGCACAGCGATCCAGCGCAACTGGTTGGGTCAGGTGTGGACCTATGGCGAGCTGGCGCGGCAGGCAGGCCACGCGATCCAGCATTACGGGATCATGGTCATCCAGGCGCCGAAGGTCAGCAACTCGCCGCTGAACCTGAGCAAGAGCCGCCAACCGCGGCACTCGTGGCGGATCATCTGGCTGGACCCAGACGCGATCGCGTATGGTCAGAGCGAGGCCCGCCGCGTGTGGCGCGCGATCCGTGATTGCGAAGCGAGTGGCGAGTGGCCAGACTATGACACGGGATCGCTGAGTCTGCCGCGATGGGCGCGGCCTGAGACGGTCACCGAGGAAGCGTTCTGATGATCGCCGCGCTTGTGATCTCTGTGCTGCTGGCCGCGTTGGCTGGCAACGTCGCCAAGTTCTACCACGCCAAGGCCCAAGCGGCTGAGGACGAGGCGCGCCGGTGTCGCGCGCTGGTGGTTGACCTGCGTGACCAGCTCCAGAACGTGGCCAAAGCCATGCACGAAGAGAGGACCGCGAGCGACGAGCGCGCGCGGCGCATACGAGAGACCGCAGCGGCTGCGGCACGCGTGGAGGCACGTCTTCGATCGGATGACGTGGACGACGTGGCCGCCGCGGTCAACTCAGCCCTGGATCTGTGATGCGTGCGGCCTGCGTCTTGCTATGCCTCACTGTAGCGGCGGCGCCGATGGCCGCATGGTCCAAGGGCTGCCACCGGGCGCGGGGTGCAAGGATGGGAGAGCCTGCACCCTGCACCGGTGTGATCCTGCCCATGGAGGGCGCGAAGCGTTGCGCGCGTGCGTCCATTGACCTGCGGCGCTGCGGTGACGATCTGGCGGAGTGGAAGCGCCGCGCGGAGGCGCCGTTGCCCACGCCCTGCACGCCCACGATCTTGACCAAGATCAAGACCGTGACCAAGCCGCGGCCCGTGTGGCACGTCGCGGTGGCGGCTGTGGTAGGGTTCGCGGCTGGAGCTTACTTTACCTGGAGGGCGACACAATGAAGATCACCGATCTGGCGCTGGCGTTCATGGAATCAGACACGGGCATAAAGGCCGCGGACGCGGGTGAATCCGCTGTGATCAAGGCGTGGCAGCTCGACCACATGGACGAGGGCGAAGCGGATGGCATCTACGGGCCGAAGACCGGCGCCGCGCTGTGGAAGCTGCACCAGCCCACCGCGGTGGACATCGTAGAGAGCGCGCTGGACGCCTGCATGGAGCCGATCGGCCAGTGGCCGTCCGTCGAGTATTCCATGAGGGTCAACAGCGGCATGGGTGAAGCGTTTTTCGGTGTGGGGCCGTTTCGGACCGGTGATTGTTCAGACTTCGCAGCTCACTGTATGGGGCTGCCAAAGCGCTACAAGCGCGTCTGGTACGGCACGGATCGGATCGTCAGCGATGCGCGCGGGTATAATGAACTCTATGAGGAAGTAGAGCGCGCAGCCGCCGCGCCTGGGGATCTGGTGGTCTACCCAGGCAAGTACGAGGACGGCGAGCGCGTGAGCGTGGGCCACGTTGGCGTGATCGTAGAGGTCGACGGCCACACCCTCAAGACCGTGGACTGTAGCGCCAGCAGCAAGCGCCGCCACGGAACGGCGATCGCAGTCCGCGATCGGACGGAGCTGTGGGACCGGAAGCGGGCGATCATTGCCCGCCCGGTGTGGCTGTAAGGCCGCGCAAAATCCGCCGCGCAGTAGCGGCAACCGCGGCACGGTGCCGCAGCGCCCGCCCTTCATCAGTCGGCTTGATGGGGCGGGCGTTCCTTATTCGCCGTCATACTCACGGATGATGCGGTTGGCCCACGCCTCCGCCTCAGAGCCGCCCCACAGCAGATGCGCGATCCAGCCTGCTGACGGGTTGGTGCGCGACCCCCAGCCAGGGGCCTGCCTGTTGCGCTTGTGACGCGCGAAAAACCCACGCATCCGCCTGATGGTCTCGATCGGTATCTTGCGCCCGCTGGCGATGGACGACGCGCGCGCCACGCCGCTGCCTATGCCTTGCTGGCCCGCTTGCTGAGTGCTGAGGCCACCGCGGCCAAACTTGCGCCGCAGCTCAAGCCCTAGGCGCGCGTTGGCCCTCATCTTGGCGGTGGTGGCGAAGCTAGGCACGATCCACCCGCTTGCTGATGGCAGCCAGGGCCACGCGGCGGAAGTCCGGCCAGACCTGCGGGCCTACGATGCCGCCGCAGAGCGACCACACAGCCGCCCGCGGGCCTTCGATGTAGTACCCAGCCAGCCCCGCAGCGACGAGGCCAGCGACGACGGCGCCCACGGTCGCCAGGACCAGCGCCCACCTGGGGAACTCCACCCCAGCGTCCGCCTGGAGCTTGGCGAACAGCGACGAAACGACGCCGCCTGCTTGGCTAGCGAGGATGCCCACCACCACCGGCTCTACATATTCGATCATTGTGCCCCCAAGCGCGCTAACTGCCTGCCGTGCTCGTCAAGCGCCTGCCTCATGCTGGCGTGTGCTTGTCGGTTATTGGTCAACTCTGCCTGATGATCATCAAGCCGCCTGACGTTGGCGCTGTGTCGCTCGTCAGCCCGCGCCATGTGTGAGCTGAGGGCCTGCTGGACCTCGCCCAGGCGATTCTCAAGCCGCGCGGTGTCTGCCTGCCGGTCCAGCTCAAGCTGTTTGAGCCGGTCACTGAGCTTCCACAGGACACCGCCCGCGCTCACCAGCGCCGTGGCTACCTGGATCAACATCTCAGGGCTGATGTTCATAGGCTCGTCAAGTCGTTGGTCCGCGCGCCGGTCCAGATGGTCACCGCTTGGGCGTAGTTTACAGCAACCGGCTCGACCTGTGGAGCCTTTTGAGCCGTGATCTCAAACTGACGATCGAGGTCAGCCGCAGGCGACGAGACGATCGCGTCCGTGGTAGTGTATTGCGCGATCTGGCCGTCTGCCTCTGTGGGCCAGCTTTGAAGCCTGATCTCTGGGCTCAGGGCGCCGATCTTGGGTAGCTTCACCGTCACGTTGTCCGTGGTGCCCGTGATCTCACTGGGCGCCGGTGGGTCCGTGATGGGGCCAGCCACCGGGCTGATCAAGTGCGCGGTCACGTCTGTCCGCGCGTAGGTTGTCGAGCCAGCCACACGGGCCAGCACCGTGCGCGCCGTGCTCCGCGTCCATCCTAGCATCGCGGTGCCAGCGTAGGGCTGGAGCGCTACGGCGAGCGGGTACGCGTCCGCCATCACCAGCAACTGAGCGGAGGCGGGCTGCGTCCAGATCTGCGGGTACGTGGGCGGCTGAACCAGCGGCTCCGTGGTCTGCTGCTGGTGTAGGTCGATCAGGGTGGGGGTGCGCTTCACGGTCAGACCTCCGGCCAGATGATCACGCTGTGGCAATAGACATCGCCCACGCCGCCGCCTGTGATCTGGAGGTCGACGTCAACGAAGGCCCCCAGGCCGTCCGCCTGGGGCTGCACGGTCAGCGTGGCGCTGTTCACCGTCGCGTCTGCGTCCATCTGCGTGCTGACCGTTGTTTGGCCTGTGAGCGTCACAGTGATCGCCCGCGCCACTGAACCGCCCGCGCCGTACTCCGCCAGAGCCTCCACGCGGAAGGTGGCCGCCTGGGCGTAGCCAGGAAGCCGCATCCTGCCACGGGGCCAAGCCTGATTCATGTTGGTGGTGGCGTGGCCCAAGTGGTTGGCGCGCGCTGTGGCCTCGGTCACGAAGCTGTAAGCGCACTGCCTGCGGTCCTTGTAGACGATCAGCGCGCTGCGTTTGCAGCGGTCCAGGAACTCCTGATGGATCGGACTGTCTGACTGCCCCAGGATCCCGTCATCGTAGCTACGGAACCCGCACGCGCTGGCGCCTGTGGGCACCGCCTGCGTGTCTGGGTAGATACACAGAGACTGCGGCCAGACTGTGCCGGAGCTGACGGAGATCTCCACCTTCAGGATCCGCGCGGACGCGCCGATGGTGAACGGCCCGTCTGTCACCACGCCTGTGGCGCCGGTGCTGCCGGTGGTGGTGCCGATGCTGGCGAAGGTGGCCGTGGTCAGGTCCGTGTCTGACGTGGTGGAGTATGTCCGCGTCACGGTGATCGACGTGTCGAAGGCCGCCGCGAAGTTGTAGTCAAGCCCGTCCGCGCTGGGGCGGATCGGGATGTAGTACACGAAGGGGCCAGCGGCGCCGGTGTACTCTGCTGGCGTGCATTGGACGTGCGGCGGGCTGTGGAACCTATACACGGCGTTGACATTGGTGAGCGCCATCTGGAGGGGCTCAGGCAGCAGCTCAGGCAGCACGAAGGCCGAAGGGCTCAAGACCGTCACCGCGCTGGGGCTTGGGATCGTCATAGCCAGAAGCCTCCTTGATCGGTGTACGCGAACCGCTGCTGGTAGGTGGTGGCGTTGCCATGGTCTCGCAGCGTCAACCGTGAGGGGTTCGCTCCACCCACCGTTACGCTGGGCGTGCCAACGCTGGCCTGGATCACAAGCTGGCACGCGCTGCCGGTGTCGACCACCGCGCGAATGGTGAAGCCGTCCGCCGTGCCTTCCGTGTCTCCGGGCAGGTACACCGCGACGTCAAACGCGCCATCCTTGGCCAGCGTGGTGACGAAATGCTGATACCAGCCGCGCGCCACGGTGATGGACACGCCCGCGCTGTAGGCGGTGACCTCCGCAGACGGCGCCAGGGCGCGGCCTGTGAGCTGCGCGGACGCTGCCACGATCAACTCCACGGCCTTGGACCGCAGGTCGAACGAGCGGCCCAGGACCACCGCGGCGCCGGTATAGCCCGCGGTGCCTGATGCCCAATCGTAGATCGCCGGGTGCGTCAGGTTGAGCTGTACCGCGTCACCGACGTGGACGTCGATCAGTTGCGAGACCCTGAGCTTGAGCGTCTGGATCGTGGGCTGCGTTGCGAAGTAGGCCGCCACCAGCGGCGTGGCCACGCTGTAGACCGTCCCGCGGTCGTTGTGCGGGATGTTCCACGCCTGCGCGTTGGTGCCGAAGGTGTCGACCGCTGGTTGGTCCGTGTAGGTGATGCTTTGGCCGTTCTCTAGCTCCAGCTTGATCAGGTTCGCGGGCACGGCCCGATCGAGGACCTCCACCGGTGAGCTGTTGAGGCTCAACAGGTCCGCGTCTGTGATCTCGACCACGCCGCCGCTGTTGCCCAGCGCGGTGCTGACCACCGCGAGCTTGATCTGGCGGTAGTCGTCAGACGTGTCCGGCCTTGCGACGATGGCAAGCCGCCCCAGCGCCATGAGCCCCGCGAACAGATCCACCAGCGAACGCGCGCCGGTGGTGGTGTCCAGAGTCAGCGCGCTGACGGGTCCGGTGGACAGCGCCGCGGTGGACGCCTGATCCACGCGCGACGTCTGGAGGCCGTAGCCCTGAGCCCGTGGCAGCGTGTCGAAGGTTGGATCCCTCAGCGCCGCCGTGCCTGAGCTGTGCAGGTGCTCCAGGAGAACGTCCTGGGGCGTGCCCTGGGCAACGAACTGGACGCTGGCCGTCTTGCCAACCAGATCCGTGGCGGCCTGGGCTGCGGCGTCTGCCGCGGTGAAGGTGCCGACGTACAGCAAGCCGTCGCTGCTGCTGACGTGCGCGGCTGTGATGTAGCCCTGCGAGCCCTTGGACAGCTCGATCGCGATGGTCACCGGCGCGGTGACTACGGAGGGCGTCCCGTTGTCCAGCTCGATGGTGAGGCCGCGGATCCCTGATTGTGTCTGCGTCAGGGACTCCGTGGGGCTGTCATAGGTGCCCCAGGCGAGATCACACACCACCTGCGCGGCGCCGATCTGCTGCGGCAGGTCTGTGACGGTCGAGCCGCTGAGGGTGTGTGCACTTTGCTGGCCTGTGTGGTAGATGCGGAACTGATCGCCGCTGGTCTGGGCGGGTAGCTCCAACTTGGCGAAGTAGCGCGTTCCGTTGCCGTCCGTGACGGGTGACCAGATCAAGCCCTCGATCCTCGTCGTTGCAGGCGCGCCAAGGGCCGCCAGAGCCGTGGCAAAGCCGGAGACGACCAAACCCCGCAACTGGGCGCCCGCGTAGCGTGTGGAGGCGCTCAGGGCGCTGTATGGCTGCCATTGGATAATGTGGGACCACTGGAGAGTCCCACCCGCGTAGCGGTCGACCTGAAGCCCGTAGGTCACATTCGGATCGATCTCAAAGCGGGCCGCCGTGCTGGCGATCTTGCCCGTGGCCTCCGCCTGGAGCGGACGTGCTAGACGCCGATCGAGCGCTGACGCTTCAAACCTGAAGCCCTGCGCGATGCGCTGGGGGCCTGCCTCGATGTAGCCGCGCCAGAGGCACAGGACGTTTCCCACGTCGCCAAACGTCGAGCCAGCCACCTGCCCCGCGGGGTCTACGGCGACGGCCCACAGGGTGACCTCGCGGCCCACCCACCAGCGTGGTGAGCTGGTCAGGATGGACGAGCTTGATCCCTGCGTGTGTGCAAACGGTTTGCCCAGCGTGCCGCGTGTGCAGCCCGTGAAGGTGGTGGCCGTCGTTCCGGTGTACGTGATCCGCTCGATGCCTGCCCACAGCTCACCAGAGGCAGGCCAGCCACTGGCGTCGTCCACGGTGATCGTGGTGGCCGTGGCCGTGACATCAGCCGCCAGCCGCGCGCTGTAGGTCGGCGCCAAGAGGTTGGCCCGTACCTTGGCAGTGTCGAGCAAGGCGAAGCCCAGCGACAAGCCAGCACCCACGCCGCTGGCGCGGTCGATCTGGCTGCCGATCGGGCCGCTGGTGTCAATCACCAAGCTGCCGTCCTCTTGGCTGTGGGTGAACGGACCAGAGCCTGGGAGCGCCAGCCCCGTCTCGCGTTCTGTGAACACGCAGTCAATGCCCTCAACGGTGAGGGCGTAGACAACGCCCCAGCCGTAGCCCTGCGCGGTGATCATCGCTGGTGTGGTCATCTTGGCACCGCCACGAGGATGGAAACGCGCGCGAAGCGCTCCGCCTGACCATACGTCTCAAGCTCTGGTGTGGCCACCACAAAGCCGTCAATGTAGCCGTCTGGATTGCTGGGGCTGTAGGGCGTGCCGTCGTCGCCCTGGACGCGCACGCGGCCCGTGAGCGCATAGCCCACGGTGAACGCGGCGTTGAAGTCTGAGCGGTTGAGGTACAGCGACGAGCGCCACAAGTCCACGTTGCCAAAACCCAGCCCCAGCGCGCGCCCGTGGCGGTACTGCGACAGCTCAGAGCGGTCCGCGTTGGTGACCAGTTGGCACTCGTAGCCCACAAGCTCCAGGTGGCCGCCTGCGGTCTGGTCGCTGGTGTGGCTCGTCGCGCTGGCGTAGCTGCCCGAACCGAAGCCCAGCAGCAGGCCCGCCGAGCCGTACAGGTGCAGCACGAAGCTGCCGGTGGCTGAGATGGTCACGGCGTCGCCGGTGCGGCTCACTGTGTAGGTGTGCCCCAGCCCCGCGGCGTTCAGGTTGGTTTGCCACGTCGTCAGCGCGTCATCAAACAGGCCGGCGGAGTTCATGCGGACACGCGTGATCCCGCCGCCCTCATCGATGCCGATCGTGTGGTACGTGTCGAGCGCTGCCACCGTGCCGGTGGCTGCCCCGTCGCCGTAGAGGTAACACTGGACGAAGCTCATAGCGCATCACCTGCCGCGGTCACCGTGACACTGAAGATCTTGGGACCGATCGGCTCCACTTCGAAGTCCGAAAAAGCCAGCTCGTGCCAGCGCGTGCGCTCGACGTTGTAGACCGCCAGCCGTCTGGGGTTGCTCAAGGACGTGAGCACGGCCTGAACCCGCGCCGCGTCTAGGGTGTCACCGACGGCACCAACGGCAGGCGCCAGCCCGAAGAGTCCAGGCACGCCGGGGCGTGTGGCCATCGTGGCGGAGGCGTCGCCGCTGTCACCGCTGAAGCGGTAGGCCCGCCGGACGGTCCAGTGGCCTGAGCCCTGCCCACCGCTCACGGTCAAGCCGCGGAAGGGGCAGGTGGTACCCGTCGCGCCGTCTGTAGCGCTCCAGGTGGCCGCTGTGGCGCCGGTCATGCTGGTCAAGGTCGTCCAGGTCGCATTAGGCGCAAACGTCGCAGAGGCGACGCCTGAGACGCTGAAGCTCAGAGCCGCGCCGGTGTTGCTGGCCTTAGTCCACGTCCAGGTGAACAGGGCCGCACCGTGCCACGCCCGCCCGCTGGCGTTCGCCCACGCGGTGAAGTCCTCCGCGAGATGGTAGGCCGATGGGTGCCCCGCGTGCGCGTAGGACTCAGTGGCCGCGCCCACGGTCACGTCGACGCTGGCGCTAGTCCACAGGTCAGTGGTCTCAACACTCAGCATCACACGCCCCCAGCCGTCACCAAGCCGGTGGTGCGGAGGCTGTTGAGCGACCCCGCCACGGCTTGGCCGATCTGCTGCTGGGTGCCGATGACAAAACCGGCGCCAAAGTTCACCACCACGTTGCCCTGTGTGCTGGGCGCTGCGTCCGCCGTGGCGGTGGTGGTGGTCGCACCGGCGCCGGTGGTGGCGCCCGCGCCGGTAGACGTGGCCGCGCCCCCGCCCACGCGCTTGACCGCGCCGCCTGCGATGGCCGCGAAGCCAGCAGCGGCGACACCCGCCGCGATCGATTGCGGGATCTGGCCAGCGCTGAACAAAAACGCGGCCTGGGCCGCACTCACCAGCGCCATGATCCCAGCCTTCCGGCGCTCGCTGTCTTCTAGGTTTTTGGCCCGCTTGGCCTCGTACTCCGCCTGGATCTGAGTGCGTTCCTCTTGAGTGGTAGCCGTCGCCAGGGCGGCGGCTTCCTCTGTGCGGATCTGTTCATCCACGCGGGCGCGCTCTGCGTCAACGAAGCCACCAAGCGCTTGCCCCGCGATCTCCGCTGCCTTGACTTGATTCTCCACGCCTTCCTTGGTGGCTTGAGCTGCGGCAGCGCCAAGCGCTGGCAACGTGGCCAAAGCGTTGGCGGCGGTAGAGTCAAGCGCGCCAAGCTCACCTTGGAGCGCGCGCAATTGCTCGATCGCATCGTTGAACTGCGCGGTACGTTCATCCGCGGCCTTTTTGCGCTTGGCTGCGGCGGCGGGGGCTTCTTTTTGCAGATCGGCCAGCGCTTCGGTCAGTAGCTCCTTTTCAAAAAGTCGTTCTTCTTGTTCCTTGCGCGCTTGGTCCGCGGCGGCCCGCGCGTCATCGCGTGCCTTCTGTTGGCGCGCGCGTTCCTTTGCGGCTCTGCGAGCGCGCGCCCTTGCGGCTGCGGCGCGGCGCTTCTGACGGCGCTTTTCAATGTCTTGGGCGCGCTTCTCTGCCGCGCTCAGGAACGCCAACGCCTGACCGGTGACGCGTGACACCTCACTAAACGAGTTGACGACTACGATCGCCGTCTGCTGTGCTTCAGCCTGCACCGGCTTGAACGCGTCACCCACCTGGGTGATCGAGTCCTTGACCTCCGCGAAGTTGTCCCGCGCGACCGCGGCCAGTGCCTTGAACCCGCGATCGAGGGCGCCAAGGTCGCGCTGGATAAACGCGCCGATCGTCACACCCGCCGCGGCTATGATGTTCATCACCTGTTGAATCGCGAACCGCAGCACGCCGAACGCAGCACGCGCGACGCGGATCACAACGTCAGACAGCGAGGTAAACGCCCGCGTCAACGTGGTCACCGTGTCCACGGCGTCCGTGGCGCTACCCGCGGAGGCGGCCACCTGGACCTTGAGCCTCAAAAACGCGTTATTGAGCCGCGCCAGCGCCTCATCTTGGCGATTATATATCGAGGTGGCTTGCTCTGTGGCCGTCGACAGCTCCGCGATCACGGCGTTGGCTACGATCTGGCGTCTCGTCACAATGTCGAGGCGGTCCGCGCTAACGCCCAGTTGGCGCGCGTAGTCCGCGATCGCCTTCTCTGTGTGGATGTAGACACCGGCCTGGGTCAGCGCCTCGCTGGAGCCCGTGCGGAGTGTATCGTTTAGCGCGCGGAGCGCCTCATCACCGGAGGCGCCCGCAGCCGTGGCGCGGCGCGTCAACTCCTGCAACTGCTGCGTGGTGATCGTCGCGTTGACGCCTGCCAGCTTGAGCGTGGACGCCAGTTTGACGATGCCCTCCGCGCCCACTCCGCCGATCTGGTCAGCGAGCGACAGCGCGCGCGACAGGCCGCGGCCTGGGTCTCCGAACGCCGCGTCCGCCTGGGCTGACAGTCGATTGACCTCAAGGGTCAACTGGGTGATCTTGACCGCCGCGGCCCCCACGGCCACGCCCACAGCAGCCACGCCAGCGGCAGCCGCAGCGGCGGAGCCTGCCAAGTTGGCACCCATGGAGCCGTTGAGGCTCTTGAGGCCGCCCAGGACGTCACCAGAGGCGAGCTGGCGGATGCTTCCGCCCAGGTCCCCCACTTCCTTGCGAGCGTCCCGCGCTGACTTGCCAAACCGCTGCACGCCGCGTGTGGCTTGATCGGTCGCCCGCTTGGCGTTGTTCACGCCTTTGTATTCGACCTTAACCTGTACGTTATTGCTTGCGGTTGCCATGGCGCGCGGCCTCCTTCTCAGCCTGTGCCTTCAGCGTGATGAGCCCGAAGACAACCCACGCGGCGCGGTTGTCGAGGTCTAGACTACCTGACAGGCGCAATTGCTGCCACAACGCAACGACCGATCGCCACCATGGGCTCCGAAGCACATAGCGCGGGCAGTGGCTCCAGGTGCCACCGGGTAGATCGTTGCGGGGCGTCTCGTCGCATTGGCCATCACACTGATGGCGAACGACCGATCGAAGGATGCCGGGACGCAGCTCAAACGGGGCCAGATACGGGGCAGCCTTGATCATGTTGGCGGGCTGCCCGTTGATGGTCAGCCAAGGGCCTCCCCGTGGCCCTGGGAGAAAAAAGCGCCCCACGTCAGCTTCATGATCGCCGCGTAGAGCGGGACCGCCAGGGCTGGGTGTGGGTTCGCGGCGACCTTGGCCCCTTGGGCCTCGTCACCATCCACAGCCAGCAGGCCCAGCTTGATGACGCCGCTGATCTGGTCCGCGGGCTCCGCGGCCTCAAACCGCTGCGACTCCACCCAAGTGAGCGGCCTGACCGTGTAGACCGTCGCGCCCTCTGGCGGGGGCGTGGGGCACTCGATCATCTCTGTCTCTGTGCTGTCTGACTCGACGGCTGGATCAGCCGTGCACACAACGTCTTGACGGTCATCAGCCGCCAGCGCGAACCATGCCATGCGTCTCTCCCTTACGCGATGGCACCAGCCAGCCTAGGCTTGGCCGATGCGGAAAATGGAATCAATCGGCGCATCATCGCTGGTCTCAGCGGTGTCAGTGGTGTCGCCGGTGTAGCTGCCAGCCTCAAGGCTCACCGTGTAGCGGACCAGCTCGCCAGCGTCCACGGGGGCGCCGGTGACGATGCCGGAGGGGATCAGCGCGGACCACATGCGCCCGATACGCGAGCCCACCTCAACGCCGAAGCTGTAGCGGGTGCCAAGCTCCAAGGCTGACTGCCAGACGTGCGCGCCGCTGTTGGCGCTGCTGCCGCCCGCGTCGTAGATCGTGTCGGTGCTCTTGTGGGGCACGCTGAACGTGGCAGTCACCACTGGGCGCACGATCTGCACGGACTCGATGCCGCTCGCCTCGCTGTGACAAACGACCGTGCGAAGGTCGCCCGCGCTCCAGGCGATGCTCACGTCCTCCAGGCCGCAGAACACTGAGCCGTTGACCGTCACGCGACCGTTGGACGTGCCCAGGATGGTGGGCACGCGCTCGAAGTTGTCCGGGGTCTCAAGGCCGCCCAGCGTCTTGTCCGCGATGAAGTTGTAGAACCGGAAGGTGAACTCCACCGTGGGCGTCTCCGCGGCGTTGAGGTTGACCGTGAACGACTCGCAGATGCAATCGACCAGCCGGTAGGCGAAGGCCGTGTTCTGGCCCTTCCACCGGATGGTGAGCGGGATCGGCTGGTTGTCGCTCTGCCAGCCCGTGGCGGTCCCGTAGGCGTTCGCGGTGTTGTCGTTCACCGTGTGGGTGGCGGCCTCAAACAGCGTCACGTCCGCGGTGGCCTTGGTCTTGGCAAACCCGGTCTGCACGTCGCTGGTCGTCGCGCTCAGGCCCGTAGCAACGTACTGGCCAACCTTGATCCCGCTGGGCGCGGCGTCGTAGGTGATCACCGTGCTGGTGGCACTGGCCACGCCCGCAGCTTGGTAGCTGCTGTTGGAGACGTGCTGCTCTCCGGTCCAGAACTGGGCCGCGGTGTTGACGCCGCCCACCCAGTTGTCCGCATAGGAGCCTGTGGCGTTGGCCAGCAAGGCGAGGATGTGAGGGATCACACCGGTGCCGCCTGGGTTCTCCGCCGTGGGGTCATAACCGTCTTTGAAGCCTTCTAGCGGCATCGTCATGGCGATGGTGCCAGACCGCCGCCCGATCACGCGCTCAGGAGCGGCGCCCACTTGGCCCTCCATCAGCTCCAGCTCAGTGACCTCCGTGTCGAAGCTCACCGTAGGCGCTTCGGCCTTCAGGTATTTGAAGTCCCCCGCGGTGCTGTTCTCAGTACCGAACGCGGTCTGCGGGGCGAAGCCCACGCTTGAGTCTGTCCAATAAGTTGCCATGGTTTAGGCTCCGTTTCCGTATTCGAAGATCACCCGCATGGTGCGGGACATGACCAGATCCGAGTCGTCCAGCAAGCTGGCCACCGCCAAGTCTGGCTCTATCCTAGCCACTCCCAGGTTATTCGTCACGCTCCAAGTGTAGAGCGCTTCCACAATGGCCTCCGCGTCCTCGATCGCTTTGGAGAGGCTGCGGCCCTGGGCGTCCACGTAGAACACATCGATCGTGATCTCAGTCTCATAATCGGAGCACGTCCGCCCCGCGTTCAGCCGCCGCCCGCCTGTGCCTGACAGCACCACAGCCCGCGAGCCACGCAGCGCAACGCGCTGACCTACGCGGGTGCGAAACTTGTCGTCCGGGCTCGCTGGCTCATACGGCGCCACGGCGTCAATGACACCGATCAAGGTGTCCAGGATCTCGCGTGTGGTGGTGCTCATCTGGTCGTCATCACGCTGATCAAGCGGGCCTGATCTTGGTGGGTCTCGCCGTCGTTGTTGTCGTCATATTCGCGAAGGCCAGCGACGATCACGCGGAGGCTATCGTCAAACGCAAAGCGCATCTCACGCAGGAGGTTGACCAGATCGCCCGTGGGCGCGATGCCGTGATCGGCCAGCACATACCTGATCCCGGCCTGGATGACCTCGCTGAAGAGGTTGCTCGCGCCACTGTACAGCCACGGACGTCGCCCGGTGCTGTCTAGGGCGTGCTCGATCTTGGCGTTCACGCGCTCCGCCACAGCCGCACAGAAGACGTGTGATCGCTCGTCCTGATAGACCGCGGCCAGCACGTCCGCCACGTCCTCAGCCGCGCAGCGCTGCCAGCTCCACCGGACTACAGAGGCGCCTAGGTAGGCGGTGACCTTGGCCCCGCCTGCGTCCGTCGCCACGATCTTGATCTGGTAGCCGTCGCCAAAGTCAGCAGACACCGCGGCGAAGCTGATCGCAACGTCCAGGCCCTCCACCGCGTCACCGCTGCTCAGGCTCTCAGGGATGTCCGTGCGGAGGTAGACGCGCGGGTGGGCGTTGGCGGTCAGCTTGAGCACCTCGCGGACGTATGTGACCGTTTCAGAGGTGATCGCCAGATGCGTGCCAGCCGTGATCCCCGTGCCGCTGTTGACGTCGAAGTAGGCGGCGTGCTGGCCGTGAACCGTGGTCGATGCGGTCGGGAGAGTCACCGACGCAGAAGCCAGCACGCCGCCCGTCCTGTCAATCAACTGAGCCGTCACGCTGGCGGGCACAAGGCCGCCAGGGTCGTACCAGTTGAACGCAACCGCCTGATCCTGCCTTAGTTCAATCATACGAACCGCCACGTAATCTCAAAACCGGCATTGGTGCCGCTGGTGCTGGAGTCCTGCCGGATGAACACATGGCCGTTGGTGCTGGTCAGTATCTGCCCCGCCGTGGGCGCGTTGGCGCCGCCCGCGCTGGTGGAGCCGTAGAACTCCCCCAGGATCGTGCCGGTGCTCGCGTTGTTGTCCCAGATGCGAAGGCGCTCATACCACTGGCCAGGGTTCCCGAACTCAAACGAGACCATGGTCAGCTGGACCTGTTGACCGCTGGGCGCGTCGATCGTCACCCAATATTCATCAGAGCTGTAGTTCCCAGTGGGGCCGCCGTCGTCGTACAGCGTGCCGCTGGAGTCCGTGATCGTGCTGTTGTGGACTTGATCGAAGTTGTACGACGCGCCACCGCCGCCACCCGCGCCAGCTTGCCGCTGGACGGACAGGCCGCCCAGACGCGCCGGGGATGACCACAGGGCGCCGCCGTTGCTCATTTGTAGTAGACCGCCACGGCCACGGCTCCGGTGGCTTCAATGCCCCAGGAGCGCGCCTGCAAGGCGTTGCCGATGCCAGGGACCCACAGGGACTCACCATCAGCGATCTTCACGCCCTTGCCGGTGTTGGCTGCGGCCAGCCCGATCGTGTCCGTGCGGATGTACGCCGCGCCGCCGCTGGTGTTGCTGATCAAGTAGCCGCTGGGCTCTGAGCCCTTGGCGGCGGTGTTGACCTGCGCGTTCACGAGGGTGACCAAGTTGGCGGCCTCACCGGCAACGCCGGAGGGGTCGATCTCAACGACGTCGCCGTATTGGTAGACCTGCGGGTAAATGTTCATGGGTCACCTCTTCAGGGTGTGGGTGACGGGCGCGCCAGCCTGAGCCGACGCGCCCGTCTCGCACTTGCTTACGGCACGTTGGAGCCGATGATGCCGAACTCATAGGCCTTCACGTAGAACGAGGCCTGGAACTTGGCGACCATGTTGACGAAGATCCCGTCATCAGACTCGCGCACCTCGATGGTGGGAGCCTGACCCATCCAGATGCCGCAGGGGCTCTTGGAACGGTCGATCAGGAAGTAGTCATCCTCGTCCGTGCTGAAGGGGTAGACCACAACGTCCGCGTACTGGCGGAAGGTGTTGGCCTGCATATCAGCGCCGGACAGCTCAGACGTGATCAACTCTTTCGCGATCCGCTCATTCTTCGGACCAACCACGAGACACAGATCGCCGTTACCGCCCATGTTCATGGGCAAGGCCTGCTGGTTCTTGTAGTTGCGGAGAAGCTGGCGCGCAGAGTCCAGAGCGGTCTCTGACAGGGCAGCGGTGATCAAGTTGTCCTGCGTGCCCGCCGCGGCAGTACCCTGAGCGAAGCCCAGCGCGCTGTCGAGAAAGTGCTTGCCAGCGCCAACCTGACCGGCGCCAGCGCCAGCCATCGGGTGGTTGAGGGTAAAGAGCGACTCCAAGCCGTCGAAAAACAGCTTGTTGACGTTCTGGGCCGCAGCGTTGGCCAGCTGCGCGCCGACGTCACGAGCCAACTCATACGACCAGTTGAGCTGCGCCCACGGAACCTGATGCTTCAGAACCCACGCCTGCTGCGTCACGTTGCTGATGCCGGACGTGAGATCCGAAGCGCTCACGCTGGTGGTGCCGCTGGTAACCTCAGTGGCCAAGCCTCCGGCGTTGGTCGCCATCAGTTTGGCCTGTCCGCCCTCGTAGCTGAGGACCTCACAGCAGCGGCTGTAGTCCTCGGTGCTGTTTGCGAGCTGGTCCACAAAGCTCTCCTGAGCGATGCGGATCACGTTGTCTAGGCTGTTAGCCATTGTTCATTCTCCTAGTGCATCCGGCCCGCACGGCGTGCGGCGTCGATGCGCTGTGCGCGCTCGTTGCGCGCGTCAATGTAGTCCTGTTCGCTTTTGACGAACACGATCCCGCCCATCGGGTAGCCTGTGACCGTTTGGAGCCCGTCTAACTTGATCCAGCCCTTAGCAGTCCAGCGCGCCTCGATGCGTGCGATCTCTCCGTCCTCAAGCATGGGGTCGATAACCGCAGCCCTCCACCCCTCTGGCAGCCCCAGCACCTTGCCGGGGGCCATGTCCAGCGTCTCCGTGCGTGCCTTGCGAGCTGCGCGGGCTGCCTCTACCGCCTCGGGGGTCGGCAGGGCCAGCTCTGCGGGGCTCTTGGGCTTGCTCTTTGGCGCTGTCTTCTTTGTCGTCGTTCGTTTGGTAGGCATGATCGCCACCTCCTGCGGGCATCTTAACCGCGGTTAAACATCTTTTGTAGGCTTTTCGCCGTCACCAGCGTGCTGCGTCGCTTGCCCGTCAGGATCTCAGCCACCGCGCTGCTTTTCTTTTCCAGCGCTGCCAGCGGTGAGGGTGCGGGCTCGACCGTCCGCTGGACCGTCTCCGGGTGCTTGGCGATCCAGGACTCCAGCGCCTTGGCACCTTCGGCGGTGCGTGGATCCAGATCCGGCACAAAATCGTGGTATGCAGGCAGAACCCCAGCACGCTGGAGCGCGTGAGTTCTAGCCTCACCCCGTATCCGCGCGCGCTCTTGCTCGACCTCTGCGCGCCACTCAGCGCGATCACGGTCCAGGCGCTCCGCCTCGGTGAGCTTGGCGGCTTCCGCTTCCTCAGCGGCGGCCTCTGCTGCTGCCTTTGCCGCGCGAAGCTCCGCCACCTGCCCGTGTAGCGCCTCCAGTTGAGCGCTGAGGTCTGGCACGGCCTCCGCCGGTGCTGCCTCGACGGGCGCCGCTGGCGCCTCCACTGGCGCCGCCTCGACGGCTGCCGGTGCCTCGCTTGCTGTTGTTGCTGTCTCTTCCATAGCTCATGCCTCCACTCTCCCTAGAGGTAGTTAGTCACCCGCCCCGCGCGGATGTCGTCCACCAGCCGCCGCGCCAGGGTGCGATTGCCTGATGGTGTGACCTGCGGCTTGCCGCCGAAGCTGATCGCCTGTGCCAGGACCGTTACGGCTGCCGTGCCCAGCGCCTCGATCTCACGGTCATTGGGCTGGATCACGTTGACGCGCAGCGACTTGAAAACAGATGCGGCCTTGAGCTTGTTGCCCACCTTCACCCGTTGGTTAGGTTTGCCGCGGCTCCGCTTCTTGATCCTCATGCCCAGGCTACGGCCCGTGAACTCGATCACGGCGCCCTTAATGCCAAAGTTGCGGACCCTCAAGCCGGTCCACATGCCGCCGGTGACGTTGCCCGCCACCTGCTTGCCAACCACGCGGTGGAAGTGGGCGCTGCTTTGGAACTTGCGAAACGGCGCGCCCACCGCGGCCTGATAGCCCTCGCTGATGTAGTATGCGGACATCTGCCCCGTGCGGGGATCATACCGCCCGCCGGTGCGGTACGGCTTCGCGCGTGTGGCAAACTGGCCACGCAGCGCGCGCGCCTTGATCGTTTTGGCCAGCCGTGTGGTCACCACCAGCGCGTTACTCAAGCGGTCAAGCTGCCGCGTGCGGTTCTCCGCTACGGCGTCACGGACGCTCTTACCGTTGACGCGGACCTCGATCAGATCAGCCATCTGCGGCCACCTCTTCAGCTTCGGCCATGACCATGGACCCCAGGCCCAGATCGTTGAGTTCGCGGATGTTCTGGCGAATGCGGGCGCGGGCGCCCTCGCGGCTCAGGCCGTCGCGGCTCATCAGGTACTCAACAGGCGACAGGGTGCCACTCTGGATCTGGAGCTGGACGGCTTGGGCCTCGTGCAGTGGGTCCGCGTACGGCAGGAACTTGGCGAACCTGAGCGAGACCCCCACGTCCTCCGGCAACTGGAGCGGGTCCGTGCGATTCATAATCTTGATCATGAGCCGGAGCATCTGCGATTCAGCCGCCTCAAAGATCGGGATGAACCGTTGAGCGCTGTCCACGCGGTCACGCGCGTCCGCAGCGCGTGCGGTGGCCGTGGTGCTCGTGTTGTTCTTCAGGAAGGCGTCAGGGCTGAGGTCGAACATCGAGCACAGCAGACGAAGCCGGGACTCGTTCCAGGCCGTGATCTGACTGAGCGGCGGCTGGCCCTGGACGATCTTGAGGCTGGGCGCGGGCGCCGTGGGGTCCATGGAGTATAGCGCCAGGACCTTTTCCGGCCCAACCTGCAACTCCTCGACCATCTGCCCAAGCTGCGCGCCCTCAAGGACGCGCTGGCCCCACGCCTGCGTGTGAACCAGTAGCTCCGTGTCGCTCTCGTTGATCATCAGCGCGATCGCCGCGTTCAACAGCGCATCGTTGATCGGGGCCTCGAACCGCCCAGGCATGGGGTCCTCTGCGCGGATGCCCACCGCGGGGATCATGCCCAGGCCGTGGTTGATCGAGTTGCCGATCAGCGGGATGATCCCGCCCTTGCCATCCTCGTACCATGCTTCTGTTGCGCTCAGGTGCATACGACCATAGACCACGGCCCCGGCTTCGTTCTGAACTGGGATCTTGCAGTTGATCGCCTTGGCCGCCTGGAGGTTGTAGGCGTGCAACGTGTCGCCGTACTCCACTTCGAACTGCCACGGGCTGAAGGTATGCCAGTGAAACGACCCGGACAGGTCGCGCATGGGCACCATGATCACCGTTTGCTGAATCAGCAGCTCACGGTGAACGTGCAGCATGGTGACGTCGATCCGGCTCTCGGTGTAGACCTGCCGGAGCTTCTGGAACACCGGCGCCGCCAGGGTGGCATCACCGAAGCGGCGCACCACGGGGCGCGCGTAGAGGGCGCTTGATTGCTCGTGAGCAAAGCGCTGCACCAGCGGCACATAGCGCTCTTGTATGCCCTGAGTCTTTGGGAAGGCCTTCCGGAGTTCCTCGCTCATGGAGCGATAATCACCCCGCAGGAACTCATCAAGCTGGCGCGAACGGTTGCGAAAACGCAGCTCGTTTACAACATCAACATCACCGCCAAAAAGCAACACGGCGCACCTCCACGGCTACAGTCTACCCACAACCCTGCGAACTTGCACACCTCAAAAGTGGGCCACCTTCGGGCCGTCGTTCCTGCCCACGAATAGCCCATCCGGCCCGCGTGTGTGACGCAACGGCAGCCGCCCCGCGTGCAGGTCAGCAAAACGGAGGCCCGCTACCACGGCATAGCGCAACGCGTCAATGGCGTGATCATGCACGTTGTCCTTGAAGATCCGATCGGTGGGCGTGCCTGACCGGTCCAGCGTGTACCTGTAAGCCTGCATAGACGGGACGATCCCCTGTAGATCCCCGTCATACTTACGTGGCAGACTGCTGGCGAACGTCAGCACCGGCGAGCGGTCGACGGGGCTCAACATATCGCTCATGGCCATCACGCCGTTGCGGATGTACTGATCATGGCGGGTGCTCAGAGGCATGACGATCGTACGCTTGACGCCCCACACCGTGCGGAGCCATTGGTTCTCAGTGGGGATCGCGCGGTCTGCCGCGATCAGGTAGGGCCGCGGCGTATACTGGTCGATGAACCGCTTGACCGTCTGGCGCCAGTGACCGCTTGACCGCGGGCGCTCCACGCGCTCATCGACAACGATCCACCGGCCATCGCTGAGGACCTGGATCGCCACGGCCACAGCCCGCGAGACGCCCCAGTCGACGCCGAAGACCCACTTGGCCCCAGGGTGCTGGCGGTAGTCATGGGCGACGATATGCCGCTCTGTGTCGAACTCCGCGAACACCACCGACGACGGACGCAGGGCGAACGCCATGACCTCCTGCTGGTACCGCCGATCGCTCATGGCCTTGCGCCAGGACTCGATGACGTCGCGGCTCAAGTAGGGGTTATCCCAGGACGTGCAGCGCGTCACGTACCAGCTTGGATCCTTCTCGTGCTGGCGGTCTGCAAACAGGCGGGTGATCCCCCTCATGCCGTTGGGTGAGCTGGCCACGGCGATGCCAGGGACCGGGCAGGGCAGGCGCACCGTGGCCGCGATGGTCTCCCAGACGGTGATCTCGTCCGTCTCAGACCAGCACACCTCGTCCAGCGCGCACCATGCGAGGTTCTGCCCTCGCAGCTTGTCGATCCGCTCGTATCCGCGCCAGTGGATGGTCGCCCCGTTGCGTAGCTCCAGCACCTGATCGGCTTTGCTGTAGCGCTGCACGTAGTCCACGCCAGTGGCTTGCCTGAGCTTCTCCAGGTGCTCACGCAGGAACGGTAGCAGGTTGCGGCTCAGGTCGCGCTCTGTGCGCCCCAGGAGCGCCCCAGGCACGCCAGGGTTGGCCAGGGCGCGGAGTAGCACGTCAAGGCACAGGGTCCAGCTCTTACCGGCGCCACGGCCCGCACAAAAGAACCTGTGACGCGCTTGGCTGCTGAGAAACTCCACCTGTTTGCGGTAGGGTCCGAAGGTCTCCACGAGGTCCAGCTTCACCAGGGCAGCTCCGAGTTGATGGCGTGTGTTTGTGCTGCCGACTCAAACAGATCGCTCTGTCGCGCGTGCTTGTCGAGATACGCCAGCGCCTGCGCGTGCGTCTCGGGGTCAAGCTCAGATCCCACGGCGCGGCGACCGTTACGCACCGCCGCCGCGAGCGTTGTCCCGTAGCCGGCGCACGGGTCGCAGACCAGATCGCCCGGCCGCGTATAGTCCCGCACCAACGCCTCCATCAGCGCAATCGGCTTGCCTCCGATGTGCGCGCCGCGATCTGCGTTGATGACGTAGGCGCCGGGCAGTGTTCCCCACTTCGAGAGATTGCGACCGTTGCGATCGGTCCCCGTTCTAGGTCGCGCAACAACGATCCAGCACGCCCAACACGACGGCCCGTCGCCGCCGAGCCGCACACGCGAACCGGGCGCGACCCAGGGCAGCGGCGCGAAGACATAGCGCCCGGCACCCTCAAGCGCATCTGACCATACCGGCGCCAGCACATGATCTGTAATAGTCACGAACCAGCCACGGCAGCGCGGCGCCCACGACTCGACAAACGCGCGCACATCAGTGGGCGACCACCCGTTGTAGTTGATCGCGCGTCTGTTGACGATCCCGCAAGTATCGCCGCCATCGAGATACTTTCGGCCATTTTTTGAGACGCGCCACGTTTTCAAATCACCCCGCTTGGCGGCGCCGGTGCCCGCGTCGTGTCCGCCATGCGTCCGCGTCGAATACGGCGCGTCCACGATCACCGCGTCGACCTGATCGACGTCCGCGAGCGCCTGCTGCCAGCGTCCGCGCCTTAGATCCCACTTCATCAGCTCACCTCGATGCTGTCGCCGCACTGCCCTGGGGGCTCGCTGGGCGTTGGACTCTCGATCATGTGCGGCGACTCCAGCGAGACGCTGACCTCCAGCGGTGGCACCTCAGCCGCGTCCGCTTGGCGGCTGGCGATCTCCATCGCACGGCCCGCCAGCCCGGACAGCGCGGTCACCGCCCGCAGGTAGTCCGCGGCGCTGAGTTGGCCTTCAGCGTATTCACGCTCCGCGACCTGGAGAGACCGGATCCAGGTGGCGCCCATGACCTCCATGGTGAGCTTCGGCGGATCCGCGATCTCCGCTTGTTCCTGCTTGCTGGGCTTGGTGGGCTTCTCGCGGCGGTTGCGCCCGTACTCGCCTGGGTGGCGGCGCTCCAGTAGCCACGCCGCGGCCTGCCAAGAGCCCGCCTCAGACGCGCGCTGGATCTTGTCGAGGGCGTCTAGGCTGGCGCCTGACTGCGCGGCTTTGATGCGCTTCTGAAACTGTTTCTGTCTAGGCGTGTCTCCCCGCATCCAGCGGTAGAACGTGCCCTCGCTGATCCCCGCGGCGTCCGCGGCCAGCTTGTAGGTGGCGCCCAGGTTCAGCGCCTCAACGATCGCCGTCTCGATCTGCTTGGTCAGCTTGGTCCGTCTGCCGATCTTCCGCTGTGTCATCGTCGTCCTCTGTGGCCCAGATCGCGCGCATCAGACGCGCAACGCGGCGGGCGCGTTCTTGAGTGTCTCGGTGGAGCTGCTCGACTAGGCGAGCGCGATCCTTCTTCGGCATCTTGCGCCCGTAGCTGCTCGTGCCGTTCAGGCCCTTGGCCCAGCCCTGTGGCTTACGTCCTCTCATGTGACACGCAGCAGCCGGGACGCGGCGAACAGCACGCGCGCCGCGAAGCGGTAGGCCGCGGCCTTCACACGTTTGCGAAGCG
>VTLG01005961.1_pt1 | contig 29809 bp, 49 predicted proteins | sample 4694571 | NCBI WGS metagenome assembly VTLG01 (sample SAMN12604809, study PRJNA352737) | marine metagenome | biome: ENVO:00000447; feature: ENVO:00000209|ENVO:00000569|ENVO:01000036; material: ENVO:00002151; isolation source: viral sequences binned using virsorter ...
TACCCTTAATGGTGATATACATTTAGGACAATTATAATCAACTTTCATTTTGTCCTCCCATTAAATTCCTCTATTAATTGGATATATCTTTTTCTTCTTAAATATCTAATAAAACATACCACCAAAATTGTTATAGAACTCATCATAATTATTCTAACCACAGTATCTATAACATATAATAAGTCGTATGTTGTCAATGTAATCAATCCTTCTTCCATTTGTTTCTCCTATTTTAACCATTTATCTACTAATTTTTTGCCTATGTATAATGCTGCAATAACACCTACTACTGATATAATATCTATAAAATGATTACCTGAATCTGATTCTAATTTGCCTATTGGTGTATCAATAGATACTTTTTTTGATTGTAATGTTGTGTCTAATGTATTAATTGGTTTTGGTTTCATTTATTCTCCCACCTGCTTATCATCTGCATTTTCATATCTACTACACTATTAACAAAATTTAAATATTTATTATCTATTTCATACCAATCTGCATCTAATGGCTCACCTTTACCCTTACCTTGTTGCATAATCATACCTTTTGGATTCAATTTTCTATGTTTTATGGCATCTTCTTTTTTAATCCAACCACAAACTGTTAATTCTTTTTTGTTGGTATTTATGCTGCAAAATATATATCCATCAACATCATACTCCATTTGTGATTTTAATATATTATTAGTATAATAATCTTTGACATCAGTTGTTCTAGTCATTGCTTTAACATCATAAGTTTTTCCTTTGTATGTTAAATCAACACCACCATCATATCCTAAATTCCCATCAATATATCCTAATCCAAAAAAATCCATAACAACGCTTTGTGCTATTATTCCTATATATTGCTGATTCGTATTTCCATTGTTTTTTTGTCTTTTAGCAAAGTTGTGTTTTTCTACTTGCTTCTTACAATGATCAATGATTTTAGAAGATATTTTAACCTTTAATCTTTCCATTATACCTTTTTCCCTATACTAGAAATCATTTTTTTAATTTCTTTATTTTGATATTCAGGAGTTTTATGTGCATTTTTAGAAGCATTTTTCAAATATTCATCTTGTTCTTTTTGGATCATCTTTTCCTTGTGCCTTTTCCAATATCCATCATAATCATTCTTTGCCCAAGTATTTAATCGTTTATCAACATCAAATGCTTTTTCTTTTTGGTATCGCATTTTAATTCCATTAACACTTTGTTCTGTCCAATAATCAACAAATGCCTGTAATAATGGCTTTCCATACTTTTCTAAATATTTTTTATTATTCAATATATAAGTAATTTTTTTAGTATGTACTTTTATTTTATTTACATTATTATCTTTATTATCATTATTGTTTGTTGTTGTGCGTGTGTTGTCCGTGCGTTGTGCGTGTGTTGTTTGCTTTTTGTTTGATGTTTGCTTATCTTGGTAACTCTCATAATTACAAATAGTTATGTGCGTTGATTGTGTGTTGGTTTCAAGCAATATCATTTTATCTTTTTGTAAAACTTTTAGAAAGTTTCTTAATTTAGTTGAACCCCATCTGAACTGCCTACACAACTTCTTTTGTGATGTGATCATACTGCCTTTTTTAACCTTAACCAATTCAGAACCAAGCATAAATTTATTATCTTTATGGTTGGCTTTTAATAGCAACCATATCCACGCTTCAAAATTAGAATATACCCTGCTTCTGTTTAATATAGGATTTTCCAATATTTTTCTGTGCAATGAAATCCAACCGTCCATTATGGCAACCACCTTTCAATCTCTTTGGATCTATTATCTGGGATAGGCATTAAACCATTACACCACTTGCATACTGCCATTGCAGATATATTCAACTTCCTAGATAGCCACGCTTGACTTCTTTCGTGCTTTTTTAGCCTTTTAATTAATAATTCTTTACGCATTGAATATAATCTCCACTATTTTTTTATCTACATCTATTGCAATAAATTTAGGTTTAATAGTAATATGCCATCTGTAACTTAAATCTTCACAATCTCGTAAAAAATTATTTTTACACTTCCAAACACCTTTATTGTATTCCCCAACGTCAGCAAATGTTATATTTACAAATTCGTGTGGAACGATAATCATACCATTATCTGTAATACTATCCCCACTTGTAACTTCAATTTTATCAACAAATGGCACTATATCTAATTCATTCATTGTTTCGTATAAATGCAATCCCCAATGGATCTTAACATTGAAATATGTATGTTCTTCTCCATCAACATAAAATAATTTTTCATCTTTTGAAAATACATCTACTTGCTTAAAATTTAATTCTGATATAAAAGTTTTATCTGTCATTTTTTGTTTCTCCAAGTTTGATGCAGGGAACTACCAATGTTGCGATATTCAAACAACATTCTCACTCCGACAATAGAACCCTGCATATCGTTATCAATTAAAAAGGTAGATCATCTTTTGCAGCAGCAACTAATTCATCTGCTTCAACTTCTTTTGGTGCATCTGCAACGCCATTATATTCATCAAGTGCTGCCTTCAATACCTTATCTTTTGTATCATCACCAAAGAAAATAATATTATCATATTTGGTTTCCCCATCTACTTCTTTTTTGATAGATGGTGATGCAACAAATAATCCATTACTACCTTCAACTAATCTAAAACCTTTTATGGTTAAATTGAATGGAATAGACATACCTACAAATATAACATCAAAATATGCCTTTGTCTTACCCCAATCACCTTTTGTCATTCGTGTTTTAATCTCCACGTTATTTCTCTCCTTTTACTGTTTCTGGATTCTCAAATAATTTAATTGCTGCTTCCATTGTTCTTAATGCTTTATCAGCAGCAGCCTTTGGGTTCTGTGCATCGTAAATATGCACCCACCACTCATTTGTGGCTCTTACCTTGCCATTAAAACACTTGTGCGAAACTAATTCCTGATACTTGCCTTTTTGTTGTTCAGTAACATTGTGTGCTTCTTCTTGATGAACTGCGTTTTGAACTTCATCTGCACTTGCAATAGAACCATCAATTCCAATTCCTAAAAACGCCATTGCACGTCCCACAGCACTACTCTCTCCACATTCCAAAGCATTAAGTTTATTTATTCTTGATGAACTAACCAATTCACAAGCATATCCTGTAAAAATTCTCATTCTATCATTTACATCAGGACATACTTCTGCCTTAATTATAAATCGTTCATCACTAAATTCAACTAAATCAGTCCTAATAGAACCATTTGGATATAACTTATGGAACTCCTGAACTCTCTCATTTACAAGGACGTAATCCTTTCCGTGTATTTTTATAGACATTGTCTTGTTTCTCCTTTTTTGTTTTCAAAACCTAAACCTAAATATAATTGTTTTAATTAAATAAAAAAATATTTTATATTACAAATAATCTATTTATTAGAATTAACCCTGCTTCAAGTTGTCATTTGTTTCTCCAAAAACATACCATCTAGCAGGGTTTTTTCTTATTCTCCTATTTAATTAATTTAATTCTTTTTAATTGTGTTTGTTTAACTTCTATATCACTAATATTTCGTGGAATATCAAATTTTTCTATTGAAATAAAATTATGTCTTTTTACAATAGCTTGAATAGTAATTTCTTTTTCAAAATCTTCATCAGAATAATTCCTAATCCATTTAGCAGAAGTAAATGCTATTAAACAATTATTATTCATATCAAACATTTTAACACAATATGTCCAGCCATAATTAGATTCAAAACCAAATATATCTTTAATTTTAACATTGATTTCAATATTATTATCAATATCACCAATCCAATCGCTATTTGATAATATTTTCACTGTTTCTTTATATTGTTGTATATATTTCTGTTCTTCTTTTTCAATCGCACTATGATATGATTTTATTTCAGGTAATGATTGTATATAATCCCTGCATTGTATATCTGCTTCACAAGGTTTATTTGGAAAAGCATATTGTTCTGCAAGATATTTTATTCCAAATTCATCTTGTAAAATATTATTTATTAACCAACCTTTATATTTAAAGCCATAACACATAGTTTTACCATCAAAATTATAACCTCTAAAATGAACCCCATAATCATTTAAATTCATAGTATCAGGGTGTGATTCAAATCTTGTATTATTATTTTCAGCAATTTTTTTACCTTTTGCTACTGCAATATCATAATCTCTTGAAAGGTTTTGGATATGAACATCTTGCTCTCCTATCCATCTCCCATTATATTCAAATCCCCCTTGATGATGCCTCAATGTATATATTTTACGACCCCCACCATTAGATAAATAATAATATTTATGATTATTGATATTATACATTTTATTTCTCCATAATTAGTTTATATAATATAAACATAGAATATAATACGAATGTATAATTATTTTATTTTTTTTTATTTAATATGTAAGGTAGGCAGGGTGGCTCTACTTAATAATGGTGGATAAAGCCAATATTATGCTGAATGTCGCTATAAAAACATAAAAGCCACCCCGTATGTAAGAATGTGATTTTTCAACGCTTATAAGGCGTTTATTTAAATCATAACTAAATTTTTCTAAATTCATTACTTTCTCTTTGATGAACTCACAATCTTTTGAAATCTGTATTAACATATATTTTAAATCTTCTTGTACCATCAATAACTTTCCGTTAATTTCATGCTTAATGAATACAATTCAGGTGCTGCTTGTGTTATAGAAAAATCTTTTTGATCAAATCTTACTATTGCCCATTGATCTGGGTTGGTATTATCATCTGTATCATTAGGTTGAAATATAAATGGTAGATGTGAACCTTGAACACGGTTCAATACTCTTGCAAAAAATGATTGCGATTGTTGAATATTTTTATCCAAACTGTCATCATATTCTGTTTCATAGTAATCTAATGTTTCAAACTCTGGCATCAAATTGGCAGGTGTAAGATAACTGAAATTCATACTCCATACTCTCCTGCCCAATGTTCTTTGTTTATTTCTATTTGTCATATCCTCATGATTTCCAATATCATAATCTTGTATTGATAACTCCCAAGCATAATTATTTACCCAAAATGATCCACCTCTTGTGTACTGTGCATTACTTAAAGTCGCACCACCCTTCGTTCTGATAGTACGGACACCGTCGTATTGCCTTGACATACTTAATGATAAATCTGGATTATGTGGAGGTGTCCATTTGCTACACAATGATATGCAACCTAATTTGATATCATTATTACTTTCACTTCCAAAACCTCTGATTATTATTTTAATTCCATCAAAAGAATCAGTAATATAATCTGCTTTTATAATTGAAAATCCATTGTATGTTGGCTTACTTTCTGCACCTTCAAAATTAACTACACCATCATAAGCAGTAGGTGAAAAATAATTGTCACCATCTTTTAATTGTATTTCTATTGAACAATTAACAGAACGGAAATTATGTCCTAAAATAAATATATATAAGAACCCATCATCATCTGAATAATGATTATAAAGCAAACTGTTGTTAAATTCTATCTCATATTCTATTTGACTACTTGAATACCAATTATCATCAGGCTCTATTATATGTGTTTTTGCAGGGTTTAAAAAATGTATATCATTTAAAGAATCATCTTTATATTTTATATTACCAATACTATGAAGATAATCAAGCATTGGCACATAGAATGCAGGTTTTTTTATATTACTATAAGCCATTAATATCCACCTCCTGTGGTTCTCATTGTTTTAATTGTTTGAACTGCTCTTTTCACTCTTTTTTTATCAGTAGAAATATTTGGATCTATTTTTTTACCATCAATATAAATATTATCATTATTGAATGTTGCTTTTGTTTTTCGTGGTAAATCTCCAACTAAATGGTTATTAGACATATCTTCAAATTTAGTATTAACACCATCAAAATTATCAAAAGTATGGTGAAATGTATCAACCCTAGATGATGGCAATATATTTATTTTTTCCATTGATTCTGTCACTACAATACATTTCGTTATTGATAATGCTCCTGTATATTTTAAAAAGGGTTCTGTTCCAAGTTTAGCACCAAATCCAACACCTATAATCCTATGATTGTTATATTTCATCATAAAATTAGGAATTTCTATTTGTTCTAATTCATATTTTCCTAATAGCAAAATATCAAAACCTATAACTCGATCGCCTATATTGATGCTAATTAAACCATCACCAAAATCTATCTTATTGCCTGTCTTAATAAGCACTTGTGTCCTCCTGCATAGTATCTACTAATTGAATAACATCATCTATATCTAACATTTGATCTTGGCTAATATCAGACGAACTTTGATATTCTTTGTCCATAATTAAATTTGATAATGTAACTAAATCTACAATATCAATAACACTATCAAGGTTTGTATCTCCTATATCAAATCCACCACTAAAAGCAGGACTATTTTGCAACGAACCTTCCCAACCTATCTGATAATACAATTTCAATTCTGGCAAAGGAATCAAGGTAGGATATAATGTCATAGTATATTCATATACCAAATGATTAATAGCAGGATCATTTGTGGGTTCAAACCAAGGGTGCATTGTCATATTAAGATTGTTGCTAATATGTTGCCCCCTATTAAGACATTGTACTTGTATCCAATCCTCATTTGACTTATAAAGAACCCAACCTAATTTCAGAGTAGATGTTGATGCTGTAAATAGATTATTAGGAATTATATTATCTTCAACATCAGGATCAAATGCTGTTCCTGCTATATTTCTCAATGCTAAAATTCTCCGATTCACATTATCTCTTGATCTCATTCTAATTTCTAATGCTTTATATTGCCCAACATTGCTAGTGCCACCACCTGTTGTAATATTTCCATGCCCATAACCATCATCATCTAATGGTGGTATTAAATCTGCCCAATCATTCAATCCAAATGTTTGCAATCCAAACAATGTTTCAAATCTAGTATCTAAATTAAATATATTGAACAGATCCTCTGTATCTTCTTCAATAGTTGGATCTGTTATTCTAAATGTTCTTGAATATGCTGTTTGATATGAAGTACCTCCTGCTTGGAATGCACTATTATTACCTATTACAAATGAAAACTCTGGCATCTCCGTATAATCTTCAATAGCATAACCAATATTTTCATGATCACCTTCCACTATTTCAGCAGGATCAACCCAATTACCATTAGGAAATCTATCAAGACTCCAATCAGATGGTATATTTGGAAGAAGATCAAATGTACCATCTGGAAAGTCAACTTGCACTTGTTGGCTATATTGTGCGTGTAAATGATAACAAGTTATTGATAATGAATCTAAACCTCTTTGAACATTTGTAACTAAAAACAAAGGATATCGTGTTACTGTTCCGTGCAATATTGGATTGGTATAATCCATGCCATAAGCCTTCATTCCATCTATTAATTTATCTTTTGGAAACTTAATTAATGTACCAACTTCTACTTCACTATATTGCAATGGCAAAGATAAATCTATTATTAAATGTTGTACCTTCTCATTATAAAACTTTCTGACTATAAATTTTTCTGCTGTTGATATACTCTGTATATGCTTATTCTCTAATATAACTTTATTATCTTCAACATTTTCAATTCCATTAAAACGCAATAATGTATTTGAACTTTTAGCAGGAGAAAGATATCCACTATATGATACAAATTCATCTGCTGTAATTGTCTTTAAATATGAATCTTCACCTCCATCATATCCATAATGAAAATCTAATTTTGTCATTATCTTATTGGGATCTGTTAATTTAAAATTGTATTTAATAATATCATTTATATCTATTTCAACTGCGTTGTCATAATCTTCTGCAAAATAATCTTGTTTTAAATTTACAAATCCAAATTCACCATTATTTTTTAATCTAGGAAAAGACATTGTAGAAGCAGATATTTCTTCTATTAATTTTTTAGAATTTATACGCTTATTTACAGAAAATGCAAACTGCCAACCGTAATGCTGCATCCACGCTTCTTCATATTCTTCTTCATTAAATTTAGTTATTCCTAATTCTTCTGTCAATATATGTCGCATTATATCTATTGGATTTTCTAAATAATCAGTATTAGGATTTTCAAGTTGATGTGTAAAATTAAGTATTTCATCATCAACCCTTCCCTTTACATCTGAATAATAAAGCATTTTTGAAGCATCATCATATTCAACAACTGCAAAATTATCTATCTCATTAATGTTTAAATCTAAATAAAAATTATTTACATCAACCCAACCATCAAAATCGTGCTTCCAAATGCTGAATGCTAGAAATTGTATGCCATAGTAATTTTCTTGTGGCTCATAGAATCTTAATACAGGCATTCCATCAACCCATTCCGTATTTACAGGGTGATCCGTTGAACCATTGAACTCTTGGAATAATTCAGAATTATGTTCTACTTTGAATTTAATTGGTGCATTATTATTCCAATCATATGAATAACCTGCATTTATAAGGGAATCTATTACAAAATCACTTGGTTGTGTTGCTTGATCTAATCCGTGTTTTGCTGACATAGCAAATGTATCAACCAACCCTTGATACGTTCCCCACATTCCAAGAAATTCAGAGGATGCAAAATCGCTAGTAGATAAAAATTGATAGAAAAAAGTATGATGAGTAACTGCCCATTGATAAGAAATATTTTGTTCATTCACAAAATGAACAGCTAATGGTGTAGGCATCAACAATACGCCACTTTGATTTTCGTGCCAACGCCCTTGATACGCCCAATCCACATCACCCCTTACAGGTAATTTATTACCATTAATTGTGGTAGTTAATAATTTTGAAAACTTTGCACCTTTTGATGCAAAATTCCACATCAAAGAATATGGGTTACTAACTGCTGAATACATAATATTATAATTGTCATAACTATCAGGAGTATAAACGATTGTCCAACCTGCATCAGTTGCTTGTTTATTAACAGATGTATTGACATTTCCATCTGTCATATTATCATAATCATCGCTGTTTATTAAGTCAATCGCATTAACGGTTTCATATGTATCCCAAAAATTGCCTTCTGATGCTGCTTGGACATTCATATCATATAATCTTATATCTTTTGGTTTTCCTTGCTCTATACCTTGAAACCTATCCACATTCCATAATCCAGAATCTTGAATGCTTATTGTATTGTCATCATTTATAACATATTGAGATTGCCCAACAACCACATCTGCATAATTGTCTTCATCTGCTGTATCTGTTACAAATTTCCATTGTATATTTCTTAATAAAGGAACATATCCATCTTCATAAGTTTTGATTGCACCATATGTATATGTTGCATCTGTATCAAATTCATTAGGTGCAATGAAATCATATTCATTTATACCAAATATTTCCTTATAATCTGCTGAAAATGTTGGTTTACCACCCACAACTCTACCTACCATTAATGCATTAGGAACATTACCAAATGCCATTGGAATAGGCTTGTTCTTAAATTTTTCAAGAATGTCCTCACTATCTGATAGCATTTCTGATGGCAATTCTTTATGTATTTTCTGTTCAGTTAAATCCTCTAATTTTATAGTGGCTTTTTCGTTTGTATGTGATACAGATCTAATTTTACCCACATACACAATAGCACAATCTTTTGTTTTTGAATCCTCTGAAACATTTTCAGCATCAGGGGTAATAGTAGTACAAGATTGCGATTTCAAATGAATACTTACATTTTCATTGATTAATAAATTATTAGTAAATAAATCTGATACTCTACTTCCATTGTATTCTATATTGCTTAAATTTAAAGTTACAGACGATATTTTATATCTACCATTAGTTACGTCTATTGATTCTTTTAACTTCGGCAAATCCATTAATAATGGCTTGAAATACATTAATTTTTGCTGTTCATTCCCTGCACCATCTACTTGATTGCTTACTATCTCAATATTTGATGTTGAAAAACCTGTGTATTTATACACGCTTCCAAAAAGTAATTTTTCTATAATTACAACAGGAACAATCTTTGTGTTCTTTGATAACATATCATTTTTAAATGATTCCGATATAAACATTATGAAATTGATTCTCCACGTCTTAATGCTTCTTTGATATGTGGTATAATTACATCTTCTGTATATGATTCACTCATTATTGAACCTGATATATTAACATTAATCATTCCACCACCACCTGTTGTTTCACCTGCTGCATCTAATGGCACAACATTAACTAATTCTCTGCCTGTTGCATTATCTCCTACTCTAATTAATTGATCACCTCCTGTGACAAAACTACCACCCTGTGCAAATTCAGGTATTTGTGCTAAACCTTTGTCTATTAACGCACTTGCTGCTCCACCTGCTGTTGCTGCTAAAAAGATATTTGCAGGATACGGAACTCCCCTCAATATACTAGCAATCAATCCTGATATTGCCTTCATACTTTCACCTTTTATAACAGATTTTGCACCATCAGAAGCAGATTGATGTGATGTTGCTGCGTTTTTTAGTTTTTCTCTCATTAATTTTGCATCTGCATCTAACTCTGTTTTTTGCCTTTTTAATACAACAGATGCTTTTGATTTCTCTACTTTTTCAAATGCATTAAAATCTAAATCATATCTTACTTGCCTATCAGTAAACTGCAACTCTTCTGCTTGCATTGCTTCATCTCTTAATTCATTACTTCTCTGCTGTTGTTCTTCTTGTCTGAAAAAATTTTCTCTCTCTGCTTCTGACATTGATTCTAATAATCGTAATCTGTCTGTTAATATGAGAAATTCTGCTTGTAATGCCTCAAAACCCATAGGATTAAACCTTAATTCCATAGAATTAAAACTGTCCATTTCCTCTTTTACTTGTGCTAATGCTTTCCTTGTAACCTCTAAACTTCCTGACATTGCCGCTTCTTCTGTGTCCACATCTTTTAGGCTATCTAAAAATCCATTAACTGCTTCCATAGCATCTGTAAAGCCAGAGGCTAAAACTATAACAGCAGGTGATAATAATTGCCCAACAGACACACTAACATCTCCGATTGCTTTCTTTGCTTGGTTAAGAGAATCAGACATATTTAGTTGTTCTTCTCCTAAATTATTTGCTAATCTTTCTGCTTCTGCTAATGCTGCGTTTGTAAATGCTTGTTTTCTTTCTGTTTCATCTAATTGCGATGCTGTCTTTCCTAGTGATGCAGCATAATCATCATAGGCTTGTTGAGTATCAATCATAATACCCAAGTTATCAAGCATTAATTTGGATTGCCTACCTATACCTGTAACAAGTGAATTAACACCAAACGCTGCATCTTCTCCAACTGCTTTTGCAAGTCGCTGTGCAGTATCAAACATCTGTGCCATTTGCTGTTCATTATCCGTAATACCAAGCAACATAGCATTATTTGCCATTGTCATTAATTCAGTAGATTGTACTGTGCCATCTAATGCTTTGTTAAATTTATCAAATGCTTGTGATGAAAATCCTGTTTTTTTCCTTAAATTTTCAAATCCTTCTGATACACCTTCAAATTTACCTGCTGCTTGAATACTTGCAGAAACAGCATCAAATGCTTTATTTACAGCAACAAAACCTACTGCCATTGCACCTGCTTTTTTAGCAAGCCCTTTTAATGATAATCCCAACCCATCTACATTCTTCTTGGCTTTTTTTGAACCTTGTTCTTGTAGTACAATTTTAAAAGTAGGCATAATTATTCCTTGTCATTTTTATTTTTACTTTCATTTATAGCAGTAACTTCTTCATCTATAAGCATAAAATCATCTACTAATTTAGCAGGTGTATCTTGCAATGATGGATATGGTGGAGTATTGAATTTTTTACAGTATGTGTATTTCTTAATAAGATTCTGTGCCTTACTATCCACAAGCATATCTGAATCCACAAAGAATAAAGACTGTTTATATAATGCTTCACCAATTTTAAACCCTGTTTTTTCTGCTTTATCATATAGATCCACCAATTCCTCATATACATCATTAATAGAAGAATACATTTTTTGCTTTTTAGTTGATAAAGACAATGCTTTATATGGGAATCTTACTCCTGAATAGGCATTTTTCTTACCAATGTTACCACTTATCCAAACATTTATTCGTAAAATGATTTCATCTATTTTTTTTTATTCGCTTCTTCAAATATCTTGTTGGCGATTGCAATCAACTCATCAGTAGAGTATTTGTTTATTTCTTCATCAGGCAATTCAGTACCCATCCTGATCACATCTACCCAGAATGAAAAATTAGGAACGCCATTACTTGATTCCTCCATAAACTTATCATTCAATTCACTTCTTTGATCTAAATCTAATTCCTTTAAATCTATCTTAAATGTTTTAAATTCTTTATTTTTAGATTCTACACTTACTGACATTTATCAATTCCTTATGCTATTGTTATACCTAACATTTTTGTTGATGAACTTATATCATCTGCTGCTACCACCGTAAATGGTATTGTTTCAGTCAATACAGCACCACCACTATCAATGCTTGGTTCATTTATTAAACATTTATCTAATGCTATTGTCAATTCACTTGCTGTATCATTTTGTATATTAATATCAACAGTATTTGAATCTCTAAATTTAGCAATTAAATCGTGAACATCATCATTTCTTATTACTGTCATAGAACCTGTAACTTCAAAAGCACCTGTCATAGCATAACCAAATGGCTCAAATGTTCCACTTGTATTATCTTTATAATGGATTCTTTCTATTGTTCTACTTACTGATAACTCCCATGATTGTACTACTAATTCCTCTGCTGCACCACCATTAATATATGTGTTGTCAGGATCTAAATTTCTGATGTTTCTTGGTGTTCCTGTGTCATATGCTGCACTAGAAATAGCATCACCACCATAGGCAGGCATAAAAGCCGTTGCCCAACTTATAGTAACAACCATCTCACCACCTTCACTACCAATATCTTCTGTTATAGTAAACCCTGTGCCTACACAGCCTTGACATACAACATTATTAAGAGTAGCATCTGCACCACCATCTTCAAATCTAATTTCAAATGTTGATGCTGAACCTTCACCATTTTGGTAGGTTGCAGTTGGAAAAGCATAATCATTGTTCAATGCTGCTTCACTACTTGCATCTTCAAATACTGCTTCTGTTGCCAATAATACTGATGCAGGTGTACCTCTTAATGTAGTTTCAAATGTCCACATTTTTGTACCTTCTGAATGATGTCCTTGTGATGCAGTTGTATTAAATTGTCCTGCTCTTTGCGTTGAAAATTCTAGTGGGACTGATGCTTCTGGAATAGTAAAACTTGTTACTTGTAATTTCTTTAAACCTGCATCATCAGGTTGATTTCCAACTGTACTTTCTTTTTGATACCAAACCGAAACATTTTGGCTTGGAAAATAATTACTCGCTTGTGCCATTATTTAACTCCTTTTTTCTTTGCTTTTGGTTTCTTCTTTTGTTTGGTTTCTATTGATTGCAATTCAACTTGTACTGATTCAGGCAAAGAATCAAAATCAGTTATATCTATTGTATCGCCGTTTAATAATTTATTTATTTTATGAATACCAAAAAACTTATTATCTAAATCTTTAAAACCTTTTTTTGCTTTATATTTCATATTTATTCCTATGTAAAATGATTAAAATGTTGTATGGTTATTTCATATTCTGCTATGTGCAAATTAGATTCTTCTTCATTTTCTTCATCTTGAACATTATAATTGATCGTATCCACAATTAATGCTGCCCAATTATTACTTGCATCTACTTGATTGTCTAGCAAATGCTTCCTTAACCTATCTATTTTGCCTTTTACAGCCTTATTAATTAATTCTTGACTTGTATCTGCCTTAAAATAATATCGCAGGTTTAAAGCATATTCTCTGGTTTCAAAATTAGTTGCTTGTTCAACGCTTGTGCTTGATATTAAATCTATTTTAATACATTCACTTCCTAGCATCTTAAATGTATTTGCAATATATACATTTTGAAATTCAGTAGATAATACTGATTTTAATGCTAACTCTATTTCATCATATGCTATTTTATCGTATGCAACTGCCATTATCTATGCAAACTTATATTTCTAGTTACAGAATTTGTTTCTTCCAACTCCTCACTGTACAGAACAATCTCCCATATATCTCCAAGTGACATAGAATTACCTTGAAAACGTACTTTGATACCACCTAATCCACCCCAATCTTCAAACCCACCTGTAACTATATTATCTGTTGAATTTGAACCTAATAATTTATCATCTCCATAGTAAGAAATTTTACATTTAGCGTTACCATACACACCTGAATCGGTACATTCTATCATAATTGCATCATATCCATTTCCACCACCATAAAATTCACCTCTTGTTTCTACTAAATACATAGTGCCTGTTCTTGTTATTTCATTCACTTGCCCTCTACTATCCTTGTTGTCTATCTCAAAAGATAATTTAATTTTTCCATCATTTATTCTATCTACCAACCCTGTTCCTTCTGGGTTGGTAACCATATCCATATAAAATTGTGCTTCTTCTGACATTACTTCTTTGGATCTAATTAGATTGGCTGCTGCAATATAACAAGTACATTTTATAATCACAGGATCATATTCTGTTGGGACAGTTACTAATTTTGTTATTGTACCATCATTAAATAAGTTTTGTTTCATCAATGGTGTATTAAACCTTGCATCTAATAAATTATTTAACTCCATTGAAGCATTTACTAATTGTTGGTTAATAAATGTTGCAAAATCTACACCTACTTCAAATACTTGCTCATTTATAGTAGTTGATGAATAATTACTATTATAATATTCTAATTGGTTTGTTGCAGAAGCATAAAACCATTCCCCATTTGAATCAACTGCACCACTTGTTGATTGTGCTGCTGCAATTTCTTCACCATTAATGAATAATGTATCAACATATCCACAATCTCTAAATAAATGCAGATTGCCTGATGTTAATGTAGGATATATCTGAACCTTCTGATCGTAATCACCAAAATTGTTAAAGTAATTCTTTAAGTCAGATTGACTTGCATATTTAAAAGTTGTTGCCATATTCTACTTCCTTTTCTTTGGCTTAATTTTTACCTTTTTAGGACGCCCTCTTTTTGTTCCGTATGTTCCTTTACCTTTTGGCATACATCCTCCTTATGAATAACAAATAACTGTTAATTCACCATTTTTATAACTATTTGTGCTTCTTGCTGCAATTAATTTAACCATATTAGATAAATTTGCTGCTCTTGTTGGAATACCTGCGTGTGCAGAAGCATAAGCAAATGATGTTTTAAATTCTGCTCTGTATAGTGAACTGATATCAATCATTGCAGAATCGTAATCAACAGTACCACTACCAATATCTCCTATTAAATTTCCATTACCATCATCAATCAACATATTCTTTGTGTTCTTAACTTTCTTGCCACTACCAACATCTGTGATTGTTGATCTTGGAAATCTTGTTTTAACAGGCTTTTCCATTGCTGCTGTATCTGGAACATTACCAACATTCCATGGTTCTGTACCACTTGAAGGATCTACCAATGTAATTGAATCTCCATCAATCCACTTTAACGCACTAAACCTTACATCACCATTAACGATCCCACAAGTATAATCTAAATCAGCATCTTTAAATGCAGCATTAATTAATGATATAACTTTACCCCAACTTACATCAGAAGAATCTGTTGTGAATGCTATATCTGCTGTTGTTACTAAACTGTCTGTAATTCTAAATTCATACGCAGTTGATACTGCTAAACCTGTTGAATCTGATGCAGATACATTTATGCCTAAATTTTGATATCCACCATGTTCAGGGAATTGGATTGCAACGCTTCCTGCAACTACTCCTCCTGCTACTGCTGTTGCTGCTGTTCCTCTTGGAACTGCACCACTATCACCTAGCAACATACCTTTGAATCTGCCATTAGCATCTGTTCTAATATTCACACCACTATCATCTTCTGTGCCTTTATCATGTAATTGATTTCCTGCATACATATATATATTTGAATTATCTTGTAATACTTGTGCTGTGTATCCAAGCACCCCACGTTCTACTGTTAATTGCGTTGCACTATCAACAGAAACAACCCTAAATACATCATCAGTAGTAGCATCTACATATATATAATCACCTTCTCTAAATTTCTCTGCACCATCATCAACTACTATTGTTGTAGAATCTGCTGCATCTTCCGTATCTATATCACAACCCATATCACCACCTCTTGCAACAGTTGATGTTAATGCAGTTGAAACCTTACCTGATGCCAATGCCAATGAAGAAGAAGCACCTAGTGCTGCTGAATTATCTGCATCTCTTTGTATCAATCGCATATTATTTGAGAAAAACATTTCACCTGCACCTAAAATCATTGAATTGAATACTGCTTCATCTGATACTGTATCTGGTGCTGCGTGTGCCCACTTCGTGTTCTGTATCTGTATCTCTAATCCTGTTGTGCCACTATTATACAAACAGAATGATTTTGGTGCACCTGTTGATGTTGCTGTTTTTGTAGGACTTTCATCATCAGGACTAAATGCTATAACATCTGTAAATGTATCTGTGCCATCTACATAAAATTTAGTAACTGTTTCTTCTGTATAATTTTTAGCATTAGAAAATGTATTGGTTGTTCCATTTGCTTCTACCATTAATGTTGATTTTACTCTTGCCATATTTTCTCCCTTAAACTACGTGATACTTCACGGTTATATTTAAACTCATATCAGAATTAACTGAATCTCCTCTGAAAAATGCTAATACTACTTTCCCTGCTGTAACGCTTGAACTATCTATTGTCCAATTAGAACCATATGCCTGTTCATTACCTGCGTTTGTAACATCTGAATTATGTGCTAATAATGTTCCACCTGTCAAACAAGAAGTTGATCCACTATTAAATGCAAAAGACATCAAGTGCATTCTGGTAGTATCTCCTGTTGCTGCATCTGCACCTTCAATAGAATAAACAGAATCAATAGAAATAGCATCTGGAACATACCAGATCATTGGCACTATTTGTGAAGCATATTGCGTATCAGTATCAGCAGTAGTGAATGTTGTATCAGGATCTGTTCCTGTTCCAAAATCTACGTCATTACCTGCACTAGCACCACCACTTGCAGCACTAAATGGAATTGGATAATGAGTATTGGCAACAAGATGAGAAAAATCAGAATAATTACACCCAAAATAAGCATATTGTGTTAATACATTTAATTGACTTGTTCCTGCTTTCACTATGCTATTAGTAGAATCTACTGTTAATAATGATGTGCCACCTTTGGTAGTAACATTAAAAACGCTTGTCGTATCATCATTTTGTGGTACAATTTGAACTGCATCATCTGATAATTTTATTGCACTTTTTGTTCCCAACCCATCAGTTAAATTCTCTAAACTTGCATCAATGCCATTAGCATCATCATCTATCCTTAAAATAGACTTGTATGCACTTGATATTGTTTTTCCTGTTAATCCTGCCATATTCTCCTATCCTTGATGAATACCTATTGGCAATGCTGTTGCCTTCATAATTAAAGGTGCGTATTCACCTGTCGCATCTCCACCCCAATACAATGTTGCTCTACTTGCCTGTTCACATTTTGCACCTAACCAATACGTATAAGATGATCCTGCTGTTAATCCTGTTATAACCCATTGATGATTCAACTGCATCTCATCTGTTTCATCACCTTCCCCAATAAAATGCTCATGTGTAACATCTACTGTATTGTAGGTTGAATTATCTGATAATCCAAATTGCAACCATCTGTTTGATGTCCACTTGCAAAATACACTTGCAAATATCTCAACATTACCACTTGATGGTGCCGTGAATGTTATTTTAGCATTAGAATCTATAACAGCAAATGAAGTCGTAGTTGAATAACTTGTATCAGCAGCATCATTTAATAGACAAGTATATCCTAATATTTGTCCTGCGTGTACAGTAGATGAATCAATATTGCCTGTAACATCTAAATCACCAACTATCTTTAATTTATTCTTTGACAACTGCATAGAAGTATCTGTGCCATCTGAATCCCTGACAAGTTTCAAATCTTCATCTACATAATCTGTTATCAATAATGGTTTAGCCATCTTCCTGTGCCTATTCTTTAAATTTATCTATTTCATTTGCTAATTGTTCTTGCCCTGACTTCAACAATGCTATCTCATCTTTCAATTTCTTAATTTCTCTATCAGCATCATTTTCTTCTTCCATATAACTTACAATTTTCTCAATCTTCTCAATACCCTTAAATTGCCTTAAAATCATATCAAGCACTTTGGGTATGACTGCCTTGATAATCATTGCAGGAAGCATCTATTTTATGCCTTTAACTACTGTTAATGTAGTATCATAGATAGCATCTAATAATTCTTTCTCTTGTTTTTCATTCAAGATAGGAACATTAATCTCTTTATTCAATTTTGCCACCACTTCATCTTTGTTATCTGTTAAGTATTTAATTACATAATCAATAGCAAAGTTTTTTAAAAAGTTGGTTAATTTCTTCATTTCTTTTTATCTCCGATTATAAGTTTATTTACAATTTCTACTAATGCTTCATACTTGCTTTTTATCCCACGCAACTCAATCTGCATCTTCTTCTGTTGATCTATCAACTTAATTATTATCATTTCCAAACGCTTAAAGCGTTCTTCTAAATCTTCAATTAATTCGTTCTGTATCCAATGTTGTTGCTTCCAAAGAAAATAACCCACAGGAATTAATATTGCTATTGGTAATCCATATTTTTCTAATATCTCTATTGGATCCATTCATCTTACTCTAAATTCTTAATTATATTAGATAATTCAATAGCCCTGTTTGGTGTCTGCTTTGCCCATTTACTATCAAGCATTTCTGCTGCTGCTTTACCATATCGCTTATGCTCTAAATGATCAATAGTTTTACGGAACATACTAAACCCAGATACTCCCAACTGATACGACATCTCAACCACTACATTCTTCACTTCATCTTCTGCTGAACGCCACCAATAGAACTTGGTTTGTATCCTGTTCATCAAATCGTCCAACTTACGCATCAATATCATTTCTGCTATATCTTCATCAATCACTAAATCCTTAATAGCAAAACCATATCCAATAGTATCGTATCCTTCTGTGCATTTATACACTTTGGATCTAAAACCTTCGTGATGCTTGATGCGTTCTAATAATGACATTTATTTCTTTTCAATATGCAGTATTATCTCATAATCATCTGCTGCTACTGTTGGTGTACCACCTCTACTTACTGCTGCCATAAACACGCTTGTAGAATCATCTTCTGCTTGTAATAAAATTGGCAACCCTTCTGACTTGGCACTAGGGTTTGCATTGGCTGTGGTGAATATTAAATTATTAACCATATTAGCATTAGATAAACTCCAATCAATCGTAACAACACCTAGAACACCTGCCTGTTTTGCTAGTGCATTTGTCCATTTACTATTAGAACCAACTGCTTCATTAATTGTACCTAAATCACTTGATTTTTGCATAAATATTATATCTATATCATGTGCAACATCATCTTCATTTAGAATAGTTATTCCAATTAATTTAGAAGAACCACCATTGCCTATTACAGCAGATGGTATTTCAGTTGAATTAAAGAATACATCATCATCAGCATACGCACTTGTATCTAATGTAGGCGTAACTCTTATTACTGAATATCTACTTGCACTATTAGCCATTATACTTCCTCTACTTTCCAACCTTTTGCTTCATAGGCTGTTTTTATGTTACCAGATACATCTGTTCTCTCAATCACATTACCATTGGTTTTAGTGATCTTAAATACGCCAGATTTCTTTGGTGCTGATTTTTTAGTTGCTTTTTTCTCTGCCATGTTTAATTACTCCCTTATAATGTTGCCATTTTTATCAAAACTTACACCTGAAAAGATACCTATATTATCAGCACCTTTACCTTTTTTATTTCTTTCTATTCTATCGCTTACCTCTTGCATATAATCCATGTACTTCATAGGCTTACCATTGTAATAGGCTTTTTGCCCTTTTTTATCATCTTGAACTAATTTCAATTTGTTGGTAGGATCTAACTCTACTCCAAAATCTTTATTGTTTAAATTGCCTAAATCTTTTTTATTATCCATGTTATCCTTGTTGTGCAGGGGTAGCAACGAATACTACCCCATACACATATTACTACTGTATCATTAAGAGATTTCAGTATGTATTTCTACACCATGTAAATCAACTAATTCTGAAACTGCCCAATAGCCATTAGCCACTAGATTAGTAGATGCACCAAGTGCATTTCTTTCAGTTTCTAATTGGATAAAGTTACCACCACCAAAATCAATGTAACCTGCACCAATAGCAGTTTTACTATAAATAGCACCTTTTTTTCTTCCTGTTGCACCATCAATAACTTGTGGTGAAGTGAAGAAATCAATACCTGCTATCATTGTAACAAACCCTGCTTTGTAGAATTGCTCACCAACAGAAACAGCCCCACCATGTGCAAAAGCACCTGTACTAGATGATGTTTGTGTAAGTGCTAGATCATTTGATAAACCAAATGAACCATACATTTGCTGTGGGTGAAGAACTGCACTATAAGGACGTGGTGCGTCATTTGTTTCCAAAGAAGCAACTGCGTCCATAATATCAATGAATCTTAAAGAATCATCAGTACCTTTACTTGTTGCAAATCCATCAAATAATGCACATATATTAGCGTCAAATTCTGCTGCTACTGCATTACCTAGAACTTGCCCTGCGTTTACCATTAAAGCATCATTATTTCCGTGTGCTGCTAAATCAGTAACTCTTGCGTTAATGTGGTTTCTTAATACTTCCACATTAGTCGCAGCAGTCGTGATACTTGTTGCTGCTACCTCTGTATCCTCATCACCTGTTGCTTCATTAGTAACATCAGATACTCCCAACTTGCTATAAATAGGAAATTGAACTACATTAGATCCTTGTGCTGCTGGTGCCATTGAAACTGTGGCAGGTGTAACTGCTGCTTTATTAAATTGAACTATTGCTGCTGCAATGGTTTTCCCTAAACCACCTGCTGCAATACCGACATCTGTATTTGCCATTGTACTACCTCATACTTTGACCCTCTCGCAACTGCAAATGCCTTTGAGTAGGGTTTATTTATTTAATATAACCTGTTGTGTTACTCTCTAAATATGCTTCGCAACCTTTTGGATCACGCATAGCAAACTCTTGCATAGATGAATAACCACCAAATTCACCAGAATCCTGTGCTTTTGCACCAACCCTTGATGAATCCATACCTGTACCTTTATTAAGATTCGCAGATTCAATATCTACAAATTCTTCTAAATCTGTAAGGTTCATAGTTGAAGCAAATTTCTGCTTATTTTCAGGCAGTTTCGATTGTAACGCATCTCTACGGTTTGCTTCATATTCATTCCATTGTGTTTTATAGCCAGACAATTTTTCTATTTGTGCTTCTTTTTCAGCCAAAAGCGTTTTATAATCTTCATTCTTCTTCATTCTTTCTTCACGTTTGGCTTTGTTTTCTGCATCAATCGTATTTAATTGTTCTTGCAATTTAGCGTTCTGATCTTGAAGTTGTTTCTTTTGCGTATTAACTTCTTGAAACCTGCTATATGGAATATCATTATTTTTACTAGCATCTGTGCTAGGATTTTCTACGTTGTTTTCTTCAACTTTATTTTCTTCTGACATTTTTATCCCCTTTTGTGAGTAGTATTAATAGGAATAAGATATGTGATTTCAAACACAAAAATAACCTTATTTATTTTTCAGTTATTATAACTTAATCCTGATTGTCTTTCCTTTTATTTCCTTCTTCAAAACTTCTTCAAGTACATATTTAACTGCTTGTTTAATTACAAATTTTTCAATCTTATCTGGCAATGGCTTTTTATCTTTTGATATAACTCTTTTATTTTTTGCTAAATTTTTCACCCTGCCACCATATGATGTTGTTCCAAAACTAAACCCTTTATCGTTGGGTTTTTTTATCAATTTAAAATCTCTCATCAAATCACCTGTAAGATAAGGTGCAGAAGAACCTGCTGATGCTGCGTCTTGTCTTGGCAACCTATTTGATTTTTTTAATGTTCCATAAGGTTCACTATATTTTTTCGGAAATGGTTTGCTATCAATATCTTTTGCATCAATGAATATATGCCTTCTATACATTGGTATCAAATCTTTTGCTAACTGCTCAAAGAATGCTTTATCTAAAAATTTCTTTTTTGCCATTATAACTCCGTCTTAAATTCCCTGAATCCTTGCCCTACTATATCGTTGGTTACTTCTTCCCAACTATGCCTACAATTCCACACTTCATTATCAAAGTTGCCAAACTTACTTAATATTTCTGTTTTTGTAGCAGGTGAAGCCAATATCTTTTGCTCACAAGCAACCCTTGTCTTATTATCATAAGCACCAACATATACAAATTTTGTTGTTTTAGGAACTTTATCAAACATCATCTTTTTAATAGCATTGCTATATTGGCTATAACCAGAACGAACTAATGTTTGTAATTGCTTTTGAGATAAATCAGAAATCTTAATTAATTCATCTAATATTTCATTGGGTTCTAATTCACCCACAATACCATCAATAACAACATTCCTGATATTAGGTGCAACTTTATCTATAAATTCTGTTGATAGAAAATCCTTTACATTGTTCAATGTTGAACGCAATGCCTGTTCTGTTAATGTAGATGTCATTGGTATTTCAGATAGTAGATCTATTGCACCACTTTCAAACAATGCAAATACACCTGTTAATTTAGCATTCAATGCTGATTCAATATTAACACCATTCAATATTATTGCTGCTTCTTCTGCACTCTTGCCCTTAACTAATTCATCTAATCCATCAATGATTTCCTTATATGCCTTCCCTGTCCTTATTGCCATATCATCTGCTAAATCATCTAATCTGTCAAATATATCTGCCATTATACAGGTTTAGTTAATGCTTCCAATAGTGGTGATGTTTCTGCTACTTCTTCTCCTTGTTTGCGTTCTGATAGGTATTCTTCTGCATCTTTTCTTTCAGGGAATCTATCAGCGTCCATCTTCATTAATATATCTGCAACATCAATAATTCCTTTGGATAATTCCCACTCCCATTGATCCCGTTGTTCCTGTGCAGTTAATATATCTGCTGTTTCACCAAAATCAACTGACTCTAATTCACCTGCATCTATCATCAATTCAGTAGTTAATACTTGGCGTTCTACATCAAATATCTTATGCTCAATATCATTCCATTTAACTATATCTGACTTCTTATCATCTTGCAACTCTTGATTACGCAACCTTAACGCTACACCTGATTCAGCAGTTGTTCCATCTGCAAATGATGTAGGCAAATGATAATTCTGTGCCAACATTTTGTAACTCTCTTTAATACTATCTGTAAGTGCAGGAACTGAATTAGGTGGAGAAGTGACGTTCAATGTTCCATCAACACCTAGATAGTATATCTGATCTTGTCCTATTTCTAAATCCTTTTTATCTATTTGACTGCCATTGGCATAGATATACCCAAAAGATTGGAAATGAATGTTGGCACTTTTGTTCGTTTCTGCGACATTCAGCACAGTATTTGTTTTAATTATATCATTAACAGGTTCAGTATCTAAATAAGCATATTCAGGACGTCCTTCCCTAAAACATTCCACAAAAGGAAGCATACCATAGAAATTAGTATGATCTGGATTATCTGCATCATCATATATCTTTCCATTCCTGTCGTATATAAATGTATGCTCCATATCCCAATAGGCAAACAATTCAGGAGTAGTATCAAGAACTTCTGATTTTGTAGATAAAGGATAGGTATATGCAATAGGACGCAAAGGATCATCACCAAACATTGCTTCAAAATCGTGTATAATGTCATAGTCTAGCATACCATTTCTAAATGTAACTTTCACCAAGCAACTATCAAGCAGGTTGGTAAATCGTTCCAATCTCTGCATCTTAAAATCTTTTTCACAGAAGTAATCAGTTATTTCAGGATTGCTGTATTGTCTTTTAGGTGCAACCATATACACAAGTGATATTCTATCTATAATTCTTTTAGTTATATTCACATTAGCAATAGGCACTTTACTTGATAGCCCAGAAGAAAAGTATTGCTTGGTATATCGTTCTGTTCTTCCATTGTAATAATTCAACGCCTTCTCACGTCTATCTCTCCAATTATTCTTGGCTTGTTGTTGTGCGTTCCATTGTGATTGCTTATCTACTAACTCTTGTATTTTTGGTATCATCTATCTACACTCCATAATTTCGGTTTAATTGTCGGATAATTCCATTCAACTGAATAACCAAGTGCATCAGTCAAGTGGGTTAATTCCTTATTGCTTTTATCAATTTCTCTTGTATTAGGTTTATTTGTTGTTCTTTCTAAATCATTAATTAAATCTTGACAAGATGGATCTATAATTAGATTATCCTGTAACGCCTTATTCATAGCATTAACCCTATTAACTACTAATGGGTTGATATGTTTAACCATTACTTTAAAATGTCTGCGTAGAATGTCAATGTCACTATACCTTGCTGAACTATGCTTTGCCCTTCCTGTTGCATCTGGATAACTAAAATATGTATTGTTTGGATAATCTTGTTTTATTTGTTGGCACAATCTTTCTGTAAGTAGATCACCTTCTCCTGCGTGGGAAAGTGAGTAGGTTTTGAATATCCGAATGTTTGGCTTGTCGTTATATTCTTGCCACAATACTGCACACAATGGATCGGTGTTGAAGTCCTGTCCAATGTGTATGGGTTTTTTAGGGTTATACTTGACTTCTTTGACATTTTTCTCCCTGTTAAATGAATGATAGGTTGATAAGGCAGATAGATTAACAAACTCTCCATCTCTATACGCCTTTAATAAATTCTCATCATAATTGCTTTCTAATAGTTTTACATACGACTTTGGCAAATAACTATTATCAGTTGTCTTGCCCTTAACTAAATGTCTATCTTCATTATCATCTGTTACAAATATCTTATGTGTATAATGATAGCCTTCTGGCGATGTTACAATATATATCTCACAATTATCTGAACCACGCATACGTCCAATAGCCTTTTTAAATGCCATATCACAATTCTTCCATGATTCAACATCAAACTCATCAAATCCTATAAATGTTAATTCTGCACCAATAATTCTTTGTGGTTTCTGTAACTGATAAATCTTAATGTTTCCTGCTGCTGTTCTAAACCTGTGTTTAGATTGATTATATTCATAAGGACAATTTATATCATCAAGCAACTCTTTGAATGGCTGCACAAACAATTCTTCTGCTAAATCATACGTAGGATATATAATCCAACCATTACTAACACCTGCACTATTTGTTCTTTTAAAAAGGTTGATAAGACTTTTTTTCAGGAACACAAATGTTTTACCGCTTCCAAAGCCGCCTACTAAACCATTGATTGCTTTGTCTGATGTAAGAAAATCCCATTGGTGTGGGAAATAATCATCTTTATTAAATCGTAATTTATACATCTATGAACTCAACACCATCAACAGGGTTCTCCCATTTAACTTCTGACTTTTCTGTCTGTCCTAATACCTGTTTGCCTAACCATATAAGCATAGTAACATTGCCCTTATCTGCTGCTTTCCATTGCATCTGTCTTAACCTTATTTTGCCCTTATCTCTCCCTTTTGTCAGATTTTCGCCATAATTACGCCTGATTGTGTTTTCACTACAACCAAAGAATGATGCAATTTCAGTATTAGTGCAACCAAATGAAGCCAACTGCTCAACCTTGTCTTTATCAATATCATATTTCTTTGGACGTCCTGCTTTTTTAGCCATATTAATCCTTGATTGGAGTATTTAATGCTTCTACTATCGCATATTCAAAAGCGTTTATATCACTATCTGATCCTGTGATTTCCTGTGATTTTGATTTCCACTTCTCCCATAGAGTATATACAGGTTCAGGAAGTTTCAATGATAATGTTTTAAAATCTTCTTCTTCATCTTTAATTACATCTTCTATACCAAAATTAATCTCACTATTATCAAATCCCCAATCAAGTAACTGCTCTATCTCAAATGCTTCATTCAATATATCAAAATCCCAATCACCTGTATTCTTATTCAATCTAACATTCAACTCACGTTCTTTGTCATAGTCCAGATCAATCTCAACACAAGGAACTTCTTTAATACCCATTGTCCGTGCAACCTTAACCCTTTGATGCCCACCAATGATTGTGTTCTTCCTGTCTTTATTCTTATTAATAATAATTGGATCTACTAAACCAAATCTATCTATGCTTTCTTTAAGGTGTTTATATTGATCATCTGATAATTGTCTTGGATTATATTCTGCAAATATTAAATCATCTATCTGTTTTTGGATAATCTTTTTAAGCATTTTGCTCCTTTTGGCTTGGATTATTATACTAAATTGACTTACTCAAAATAACCTTATTTATTTTTCAAGTAACCGATTAAAATAATGTCTTTTGTATTGTTATTTTATCAATTCTATTTTTAGCATTTTTATAATGTTCTGGATTCAACTCAATTCCTATAAAATCTAATCCATATTTTTTACATTGGACACCTGTTGTTCCACTACCCATAAAATTATCTAATACTAAATATCCTTTTTTTGAAGAAATTGCTAAAATTCTTTCTACTAACTTTTCTGGCATTTGAGTAGGGTGTATTCTCTCTTTCTTGCTAATTGAGTGCGGAACATACCAAACAGATGATAATGAGTCATGTAAACCAGAATTTTCGTTTAGATATATATCATCACCTTTTGATAAATGATATATAATTTCATAATCTAAATGAAATCTTTTTTTAGTGCTATCGAAAGAACCTGCATATTTCCATATGATAAATGATTTTAATTTAAACTTACTAAAACTTTCTAAATGTTCTATCCAATGTGGAGTATTTAAGCATTTATTATGTGTCTTGCTTTTAATATTAAAGAATATTTGCCCTGTATCTTTTAATATTCTATGATACTCATTAAAAGTTATATCTAAAAATTCATTATATAATTTTAAAAACAATATATCTTTCATTTGTGCTGAATACCCTGCTCCATGAAAATCCTCATATGGTGGTGATGTAATAATCAGGTCAATACTATTTTTATCAATATCTTTCATAACTTTATTACAATCGCCATTTATTAAATCTATCATTTGTTTCTCCTTTATATGTTTTTAAAAATTCATTAAAATCATCTGTCGCTCCATTACTGTCAAATTGAGACAACAAATCGCATATTGCATCTACATTTTTAGGACTATAATATTTGCATAATTCTTCAATTAATTCTCTCATAGTTTCTCCTTTAACAATTTCTTGTAACAATTCTATCTACTAAATTTTCACTAATAAAAAACTTCTTGCAAATAATTCTTCTTCTTTTTTTATAAGATAAATCAGTATATTTTAAACCCTCCCAGAATGAACGTATAATAGTATTACGTATTTCAGTATGATTAACTAATCTATCTACATCATAAAACTCATTGGTGTTTATTTCAATTCTTTTCTTGATCTTCATCTGCAATAAGTATTTCTGTGCGTGGTTTATCTGAATAAATCTTTTCTGCGTATATACTAACAATTTGGTTATCATCAAGGAAGAAGCCATTATGTCCTGATAGGCTATCCATTACAAATTTAATTAGATTGTCTATATCTGGCTTCTTTGTCATTGATATTGATTGCCATCTTTCTTTGATTAGATCTGCAAACTTGCCTGTCCTGTAATGATTTTTAGGACGCTTCATATAGAATTTGATATTAAGATTGACTGCGTTTAATCTTGGTAGGTGATTAAAACCTTTGGAATAGTTATACTCTTTTAATGCTTTTTTTAAAAATTCTTCTTTATCTTTTTTGCAGGGATCATATGTACCAAACTTGAAATGTCTGTGTCTTTGCTGTGGCTTTGGGTTGCCATTGATTTCCAACACAATTTGAATAATTAATCTCCACTATTTAACAAAACACCTAAAATAAAGCCTAAAATGAATACGATAATATATATGATCAATAAACTAAAAAACAAATTAAAACAATCTTTCTTGCATTGAAAATTGATTAATTCTTTTTTTTGCAATATCATAATATTTTTTATCTATTTCATAATATATAGAATTATATCCCAATTCTAATGCAACTTTGTTTGTTGTTCCTGAACCACCAAATACATCAATAATTGTTTCATTTTTTTTAATTGTTGTCAATATTATTTGTCTAATTACCTTTTCAGGTATTTGACAGGGGTGTTCTGTTTTTTCACTTCCAACATTCTTGACTTGATTGATTTCCCACCAATCATATAATTTACTACCTACATCTCCTTTTAATATTCTTTCCCTTATTCTTTTATCTTCTAAATTTTTATATGGCTGCCTTACTTTTCTAAAATCAGGCTTACAACCCCACCAAGATATTAATCTGCTTTGCTTACCTGTATTTGAATTATATACCCAACAAACAACTTGTTCGCATTTTATATTTATTGCTTTGGGTAATAAATTGATAGTTTCTTCTGGATAATGAATTATAACACAGGGTGTTGGTATTTTTGACAATAGAGATATGTATTCATCTTCACTAATTTTATCTTTATATTCATTATATGAATAACCTTGATTGTAAGGTGGATCCGTAATCACAATACCTTTTGGAATTTCACAATTTCTAAAATCATCATTTATTAATTCAATCATAAATCTCCATACATATCTTCATTATAATCTTCAAATAGAAACTCCCCTAATAAAACACCACTAATCACAAAATCACATTCAATACAAGCCAACCCACATTCAGTATCATCTCCTGCAATCAATACATCTATTTCTTCCAGATAGGATTCACATTTAGGACATTGATGTTTAGTCATCTTCTTCCTCATATTCTTTGAAACCTGCATTATCTTTGCAATTTGAACATATTCCTTTTATACCAATATAAACATCTCCACTAATTTCAAACATATAATGTGGTTCTGCATCACAACATTCACTTGCCCACATCATTTCACCACCTTTACATATAATGGATATACTTCACTATGTCCTCTTGTAATGTAATCATTATTAGCCTGTAATGGACTTACATAAGAATATGCTGCAATCATAATTGCTATCCCTGTAATTAATCCTAATATATAATCTTTTGTTTTATTTTTCATCATGTATTCTCCCATAATTTAGTGATTGATATTTTCTTCTGGCACATTCTTTAAAATGCCTAACAAAATACGCTATCATAAATATTATTGACAACATCATTAATATTCGCACTAATGCATCTATCATATATATTAAATCATACATTGCTTCTGTCATTTGTTTCTCCTTTTGTTATATTAAATATACTTATCTACTAATTTTTTTCCAACATATAATACTGTAATTACAATTATAATTGATAATATATCCAAATAGTGGTTACCTGAATCAGATTCTATTGTGCCTATTGGTGTTTCAAGGCTCATCTTTTTAGATTGTAATGTAGTATCTAATGTATTAATTGGTTTTGGTTTCATTTGTTCCTCCATGATGCTTACAATTTGGCAACCCCTTGATCTCATCAAAAAATTTTAATTTCTTTTTAACATATACTACAAAATATTCCTTACAACCCTGACATCTTAATTCTTGTGTTTTCATCTATTCTCCCATCTGCTTATCATTTGCATTTTCATATCTATTACACTATTAACAAAATTTAAATATTGATTATCTATTTCATACCAATCTGCATCTAATGGCTCACCTTTGCCCTTACCTTGTTGCATAATCATAACT
>VTLG01007764.1_pt1 | contig 29809 bp, 49 predicted proteins | sample 4694571 | NCBI WGS metagenome assembly VTLG01 (sample SAMN12604809, study PRJNA352737) | marine metagenome | biome: ENVO:00000447; feature: ENVO:00000209|ENVO:00000569|ENVO:01000036; material: ENVO:00002151; isolation source: viral sequences binned using virsorter ...
AGGAACTAATGCGTCAGGTGTAGCGCTGGGCGACATGAACGGCTACGATTGGACTTTTGAAAGTCAAGAACCAAATCCGATGCAAACTGTTGCAGATTATACAACAGCTCCGTTTGATAATGGCGGATTTACTCTCAATTCAGTAGTTACAAGTTAACAACTGATTGTGTATATATATGACGAAAAGGGGGTGGCTATGCTACCCCTTTTTTTATAACTTTGTAAAATAAAAATACTTATCATGAAATTAAAAGAAAAATACAAAGGACTTGTTTTAACAATGTCTGGGAGAACTATTGTTTTAGATAATGTAGATCCTAAAGATGCAGAAAAAATGGGGCTAAGCGAATACTTTGAGGGATCTTCAAAGAAAAAATCTAAAAAGAAAGGCGAAGATTCGGAATTTGTATCTATATAACAAATAATTCCTAAAAAATTCCTTTATATAGTATGATACATGGAACTTATGGTAGTAATATAGATACTTATTTGACTTTAGAAGAAAAGCGTATAGATACGGCAAAAGCTACGTCAAGGATTCAATATTTATGTAAATTTACTAATGATATGACGAAAACAATTAAGTATGTTTACGGTAATAAAATTAGACATAATGAAAGGTCAGTACATTTACAGTTTATTCACAATACTACCGATGCTATATATTCTAAAAGAATAAATTTTAAACCTTATGGATATTGGAGTTATGATATTTACGAAGTTAGCTGGGTGGATACTCCCGATATTAGTGAGGGTAGAGCACCTACAACAGAATCAGAAGTGTTAGAAGTGGAGGATGGAAACGGAGTAGTACAAGGAAAAGTGGAGAGTGGAAAAGTGTATATCACAGAAACGTCAGGATCAGAACAAATTAAATATACAGAACATACGGAATCGACAACGAATTACTTATATGCAAATTAAAATAAAATAAAATGGCAGATACAAATGATTTATTAAGACAACAATTAGGAAACGCACAAGTGATAATTTATGTAACAGGAGATGGAGCGCAAACTTCGTTAGATTGTTATGCAGTACACTTTCCTGTTCAGACAGTTGTAACTAATTTAGATATTGATAATAATACAGGAACAGATGCGAATTTACATCAGACATATCCTGCAGGAACAATGTTATATTTAAATGTTACAGCGATCACAATATCAAGTGGGCTAGCGATACTTTATAAAAACTAAATGAAGTTAGGAGTAAATATAAAACCTAGTACCCCTTGGAATCCGTCAAAAGACAAAAAATTGGCTTTTTGGTTAGCTTTTGATACTAAACAAGACGTAACAGATGCTCGACTTGAGACATGGCATAATAATGTTGCAGGGAGCGAAATCCAATGGGCGCAAGAAGAACCGGATAATTGTCCTATGAAATTAGCAGCAGGCGGTATTGATTTTGACGCGACATCAAATCACTATATTACAGGATCACAATTAACAATAACAGGAGAATTTGCTATCGGGATAAAATTCAAAGTAGAGGACGCAACAGCATCTAATGATGTATTATTTGGAGACATTACTTCTAATAATAATTTTATACGATTAAATGATCAGAATACTATCGGCATGAAAATATCTAGCACACAAAAAGTATTTGATTTAGATACAGCGAGTGAGTTTACAGCAGGTACTACTCACGTATTAGTTATTAATAGAGATAGCAATGATTTAATATCTGTTTGGTGGAACGGTACAAAACAAGCAGATCAAGAAACACAAGCAGGTAGTTTATTATTAGACGGTATGGGAGCGAGAGCGGCAATAACGAATTATTTTTCTGGAGTTATTTATGAATTTGTAGTGATTGAGGGAACGGGTACTGGAGAAAACGGAGCAGACAATTTACTATCAAAACATTTAACATCAATACCATCGTAATATGGAAAATATACTAAGCGTAAATTTAGAAACACAAACGGCTCCTGTAATATCAGAGAAAGCTGGAAAGGACTATATTGAATATGGAACAGATTCTTGGGCTAATTTATATCCACAATTTTTAATAGATCTTTATTATAACTCAAGTACACATGCAGCGATTATAAATGCTACAAGAGATATGATTGCAGGAGATGGATTGATAGTGGAGCAAGGAGATAATTTGGAATCTTATGTTAAATTACAGAATTTTGTTCAAAATGCTAATAGCAGGGAATCTTTGCACGATATAATGAAAAAATTAGCTTTTGACTATAAATTACAAGGAGGGTTTGCGTTAAATGTTATTTGGAATCAAGCACGAACAGAAATTAGTGAAATATACCATCTGCCTGTAGAGAAAATTCGTGCAGGAAAACCTAATGAAAGAGGAGTTGTAGATACTTATTGGATTAGTTCAGATTGGGGTAATACAAGAAAATGTAAACCACAACCTGTACCAGCTTTCAATATGAACGATAGAACAGCACCTAGTCAAATTATATATGATGGAGATTATTCTCCTAATATGGATATATACTATACACCAGATTACAGTGCAGCGTGTAATTGGGCGTTAGTAGATCAGCGAGTAGCAGAGTTTCATTTGTCGAATATAGAGCATGGGTTTTCCGGATCTTATTTTATTAGTTTTGCGAACGGAGTACCGACACAGGAGGAGCGATTTGAAATTGAAAGGAGTTTACAACAGAAATTTACAGGTGCCGCAGCGAGTGGTAAATTTATACTTACGTTTTCAGACGATAATACTAAGATCCCAGCAATAAATCCAATAGAAGTTTCAAATGCAGACAAACAATATTTAGCTTTACAAGAATTATTGGTGCAGAATATACTGACAGGACACAGAGTTACAAGTCCGATGCTTATGGGGATCAAAAATAATACTGGCCTTGGAAATAATGCTCAAGAAATGAACGAAGCGTATGAAATATACCTTAATACAGTAGTTAAACCTTATCAAGATAAAATATTACGTTGTTTAGGAAAAATATTTGATATAAACAATATGAATTTACCTATTGAGATAATACAAAATAAACCTATCACAACCAGGTTTACTGTTGAGGATATGAAAGCGGTAATGACGCAAGACGAGATACGTGAGGAACTCGGCTTACCGCCTTTAGCATCAGATGAAATAGTTGAGGAGGACGAATATAGAAAAATGAGTAGCAACAAAACTCTTTTTGATTGGATTGAAAAACATGGAGAGGAAGCACCAGAAGAGGATTGGGAATTAGTAAGTGATGAGAAAGTAGAGGACGAACATGAGGAATTTGATTTTGAAAAAGAACTAAACGACTTACACAAAGTAGAATTTGCCTCAACAGGAGTAGCTAGACCTAACGCTATTGCGTATGAGCCGGGCGAAGAGGGGTATGACAGAGATTATAATTTATATAGGGTACGATATAGATACGTAACGGCAATAAGAGCAGGCACCTCAAGAGAGTTTTGCTCATTAATGACTTCGGCTAATAAGTTGTATCGTAAAGATGATATATTGTTAATGAATAAAATGGCAGTAAATCCAGGGTTTGGACCAAGAGGAGCGAAAACGTACAATATATTTCTTTACAAAGGAGGACCGCAATGCGGACATTACTGGAGGCGTGAGATCTACTTTTATAAATTAGGAAAAGCAGGAGGAACTAAAATAGAAGATGCAACAAGAATAATAACAACAACAGAAGCTAGGAGTAAAGGATTTTATCCTAAAGCAAATCCATCGGAAGTATCACGAGCACCTAGAAATATGCCTAATAATGGGTACTTAAAACCTAGATAAAAAATAAAACTATGAGAACAAAAGAAAAATTTTACGAGAACCTAAGCAATTTCCATGTAAGTAAAGAAAAAGAAATTGAGAGATTTGAGTTTCAAGATGTTAAAACTTTAGATACTTTGTCTGCAAAAGCTAAATCAAAAACAGCAGCAGTAACAAAAGCAGTAGATGCGGAGCTTGATGCAGATTTTGCATGGCAAGATCAACAAAAAATAGCAGAAAAACAACTTGCAAAAACAAACTCTGCTCAGGACAATTTTGATAAAGTTGCAAAAGAGAATAGAAAGAGATTAGATGATGCTACAAAGTCAATAAAAAAAGCAGATGATTTATTGCAAAAAGAAATAGAAAAAAGAGATAAGTTAACGCAAAAGTTTAACAAAAAAGAAGCAGAAGCAAAATCAATTTTATCAGATGGTAAAAGTTTAGTATCACAAATGGAATCAGGAATCTCTACTTTTATAAATTCTGCTAAAGCTTTAGGGGTTGATGTATCAGGTAAAGTATCTAAATACAATTCAATCAAAGATAAGTTAGAGTTAGAAATAAGAAAAGGAGAATAAATAAATTAAGTAATGGCGAATTACGTTTTATTCATATCGGAGAACAAAATAAAAGACAGTACTGCTCTTGGAGGCAATATTGATAATGAATTTATATTGCCGTATCTAAAAGTTGCACAGAAGAAATATATAGAAACAAAGTTGGGTACAGATTTATTTGAGAAACTACAAGCAGATATTACTGCAAGCTCTTTAGCTGGTGTATATCAAACTCTTGTAGATGATTATATACAGGATGCTTTAGTTCATTGGGGCTTTTATGAGTGTTTGCCGTTTTTAAGAGTAAGAGTAGCAAATAATGGAATAGGAGTAAAGACATCAGAAAATTTAGAGAGTTTAACACAAGAGGAAACAAATAGTTTAAGAGAAGAAATCAGAAACACAGCAGAATTTTACACGGAGCGTCTTATAGATTATTTAAGACATAATAATAGTTCATATCCAGAATACTCAACATCAAGTGGAGCAGATATTGATCCAGATACACAGGCATATTATAGCGGTATGAATTTAGAGAGAGTGCGTAAAAGAGGGGGCGAGATTACATTAGATGATTTTTTAACACCAGATCTTAAATGATAAAAAATATTTATAAACCAAAAGCTAAAAACGAAATAGCTTTAAAAACATATATCAATAATGCCACTAAAACGAGTAACGACAGACATAGCAGAAGTCGCAACCGTAAACGCATCAGTAATAGGGATAACAACGTTTGCCGATTTTGAACTTATTTTAAAAATTACTTTATTAATTTTGTCAATCGGATATACCGTTGCCAGGTGGCGAACACATTGTAGGAATAATAAAAAATGACTAAATATAAATACTTTAAATTATCGGAATTTGATTCTCCCGATTTAAAAGGAAGTGGAGAAAACATGAAAAGAGAATTTGTATTAAAGCTGGATGAGGCGAGAGAAGTAGCGCAAACTCCTTTTCGCATTACATCAGGATTTAGAACAAAAGAACATCATTTGGATTTAGGCAAGAGAGGGTATAAAACTGCAAAACGATCAGCACATCTGGAGGGATATGCAGCAGATATCGCTTGTACAGATAGTAAAACAAGATTTATCATAATAGGATCTTTATTATTGGTCGGATTTACCCGAATAGGAATCGGATCAACATTTATACACGTAGACAGTAGTCCTAATAAAACTCCGCATAGAGTTTGGACATATTAATTATTAATTTAAAATTATTAAAATGAAAGAGTGGTTAATTAAACAAATGTTTTCAAGTAAGAAATTTTGGTACGCTATCGGTAGTATTGTAATACCGGCTATCGTAACATATTTAGGAGTGTCAGCAGAAACAGCACAAGAAATCTTTTATGCTGCACTGACTTTGATTATCGGTCAAGGGATAGCAGACATCAAAAAATAAATGAAGGACAACCGATACAGGTTGAAACCTCATGAGATACATGTTTTAGAAAATATGCGCAAGCAGGAGGTTCGGAACGTCCTTGTCATTGGGGATCTGCACGAACCTTTCTGTTTGGGTGCATATTTAAACTTCTGTTATAATGCATATTTAAAATATAATTGTAGTCAAGTAATTTTTATTGGCGATATTATAGATAACCACTATAGCAGTTACCACGAGACAAATCCAGATGGCTTAAGTGGAGGAGATGAATTAGATTTGGCTATTAAAAAAATATCTAAATGGTACAAAACCTTTAGTGATGCTATTGTAATTTTAGGAAATCATGATCGCATGGTAATGCGCAAGGCACAAACTTCAGACATACCTAAGAAATGGATTAAGAGTTATAAAGAAGTTTTGGGAGTGCCTAATTGGGAATTTGTAGAGAGATATGTTCAAGATGGGGTTCAATATATACACGGAGAGGGAGGAACGGCAAGAACGAAATCACGTGCCGATATGATGAACACGGTACAAGGACATTTACATACTCAATGTTATACCGAACATTATGTAGGACAGAATTATAGAATTTTTGGATCACAAACAGGGTGCGGAATCGATCACGAATCTTATGCGATGGCGTATTGTAAATATGGAAAAAAACCAGCGATAGGGTGTATGGTAGTTTTAAATAATGGATCACTACCTATAAATCTATTGATGGAATTATGAAAAAAGATCCCACAATACCAATTTTTATAACCTATATACTTATTATTATAATAATGGTCTATTTAGCGTCTTAGGGGCGCTCTAAGGAACTTTAATATAACTTTAATGGTAATATATAACTGATACTATTAATCGTTTAAATCGTTTAAAAATCACTAACCTCCAATAATTGATTTATAACCAATTGTTAATAACTTTATAAAAAAAGTGTTATAAATTATATAGTTTAAAGAATTTTTTATAGTTTTGTACCATTATTAATCAATACAATAAAAGAGATGGAAAAACATATTAAAAGATTTAAAAATTTAATGAAAAACACACTTATTAGATTGGTAGAAAGTGGGTATTGTGAAAAAGATGCAAAAGATCTGATTGGAATTGTGTTGTATGAAAATAAAAGTAAAATACAAAATAATAATCTTTTAGATGCTTATACACAATTATTAGATTTAAAATAAAATAATATAAGCTAGCAAAGCGCTAGCTTTTTTTTTAATTAAATAAAATCCTAGAAATAGGTATAAAAACAATGACAAAAGCAGATGAATTTTTAAAACTGGATTCCTTAATTAATGATCCAGACGTAAACAAAGCAATAGAGGAAAATGCTTTGACAGAAGATCCTCAAACATTTTCATACGAAGTTAAAGAAGAGGTTACTACTATTAAAGAATTTAATGCAAAAGATCTTCCTCTTTATTTTAAAGATACCCACACTTATAATTGGTACAAACAATATTTTAAAGTATCAATTAAAAATGGTAAATTGAATATCGATAAAATAACTACAATAACAGGATCACATAATGAGGTATTACAATATTCTTTTGGGAGTGCAAAAATGGACGAAGCATTTCATAAGGAAAATATTAAAATAACAGAAGAAATTTGGAACGAATTAAAAATTAACCTTGTAAAATATATCAATAATGAAAGTATATAATATGACAAGTAATAAAGGTAATAAAGTACCTAATCAATTCATTATATATGATAAAAAAGGTACATATTTTCAAAGCTATAACTCAATTATAGTATTTAGAAATAATAATGGACAAGTATATTTGGATGAATACTATTGGGATTACTCTACAACAACAGGTAAATACCGAAATCAATTTTTAGATAATTATGGAATAGAGGAAACAAGAGAAAAGATAGCAAGTGGAGAGTATAAACTTAAAAACCTCAATAAATGATTGTAAAAGATTTTTGTTTCAAATCACAACAAATAGGCGTGATGGTTCAAGATTCATATACAGGGTTGGAATTTGCAGACCTTAAAGATTCCCAATCGTATATCAGGATTGTTGGAACAGAAGAGGAAATTGATCTTATTTCAACAGCATACATGGAAAAAAATAATTTAGTATTATTTTTGGATGAAGTTTATATTTATGAAGTACCAAAAAAAGATACATATTGGTACAAACATTGCTGTTTCGGAACACCAAAAGAATATAAAGATAAGATGAAAAAAAGATCTTTAAAATTAAAAGAGTATAAAAATAAATATAAAAAAGATGGAGCGTTTATTGTATAACAATATAGGTTGGGGAAAATTAGTTGGGTTGCTACTTGTGAAAACTTGGCAGGCAAGCGTAAAATGTCTAGTTATTCTCCAACCTTTTTAAAATAAAAATTATGGCATGTAAAAAATGTAAATGTAAAAAAGAACAAGAAATAGAATATAGACATATTTGGGATATGCATACTTTCCAATGTGTTGAAAATGAGGTCTATATGGGGGGAGTATATTGGGATAATGATGGAAACAAAAAAGATATAACTTTAGTATTTACTACTTACCAATTTTTAGAGTGGTTAGGAGGACATACTGAATTAATGAAAGAACAATTAACCAAACATATTAATCAATTAAATAAATAATTATGGAAGTAAAAACATCAAAAATTAAAGAAGTAATAAATACGAAAGAGTGGAACGGAGCAAACGGCTTTAGTAGTATTTATCATGATCTTATTATGGAAAACGGAGACAAGATAAATTTAGGCAAAAAAACAATCCAAGAAGTAGGAGCAGAATTGTCTTATAAAATTATTGAGGGTGGACAAAATGAGTATCAAAAGTCAAAACCTGTAAATCCAGATTACGATAACAAGTTCGGTGGATCTAACAAAACAACCTCTACAAATAATAATATGAGTAAAAAAGATTGGGAGAATAAAGATCTAAAACAAGCTACTCATATCAGTAGGCAATCAGCACTTAAGGCGGCAATAGATTTTTGTAGGAATCAAGATTGTCCTATTGAGCATGTATTGGAACAAGCTACAATGTTTCACCATTGGCAAATGACTGGAGAGGTGTTGGATGTACCTAATATTTCTAAAGAAATGCCATTTTAATTATGAAAAAACAAAATTTTTCAGACGAATTAGAGGTTAGGGATTTATGTGATATAGCTTGTGAGATTCGTAATTTACCTAAAGGATCTTTAACAATAGATTCTCCCCGTACTTGTAAATCACGAAAACAGAAATATACATTACCCAGATCAGTAGTTTCTAATATAGCCAGATTACATGGTCGGATCCATCCAGAAATAATAGCAGATGTTTTAGGAAAACATAGAACAAGTATTTATGCTTATAAAAGAATCCACGAGGGGCTTTTAAATTCTTGGGAGGATTACAGATTTTTATTTGAAAAAATATTAAATAGATATTCAGAAATCAAAAAATCAAAACTTAAATTTAAAGATCCAGAGGAATTGATTAATCATATTAGGGAAGCAGGAGTATTATTTTCTAATAAACCTAGTGCGTTTATAGAAATAAAAACAAGAGATTTTTCTGTTATAATTAATACGGATCTACGAGATTGTGGAACTAATTTAGAGATCATCAGGGTGGCATTAAACTCTTATGAATTTGATTCTTTAAAATTAAATATTGATGAAAAGTATATTAAGTAGTACAGCATTTATGATAGTTAATAAAAAGTTAGCGAAGAGGGTAGGACTAAAAGAGGCAATCCTACTCTCCGACCTTATAAGTAAAGAACAATATTTTATTGATAATGGTCAAATTAAAAATGGATTCTTTTTTAATACTGCAAAAAATATAGAAAAAGACACTACATTATCAAGACATAAACAATCAATAGCTATTAAAAATCTAATAAAAAAAGGATTTATCAAAACGAAATTAATGGGTGTTCCAGCTACTTTACATTTTAAAATAATTGAAAACAAGATTTTAAAATTTTTAAATACTGGTGTTAAAAAAAATAAAAACCTAGATGTTAAAGAAGTTAAAACAAATAAGAATAAAGTAATTAAAATAAATAATAATATAACTAATAGGAGATTACATTTTGAGGAGATTGTGTTTCAGGTTACAGACGTATCAAAAGATCTTCTAAAAGAGTTTTGTGATTACTGGACAGAAGAAAATAAATCCAGAACAAAGATGAAATTTGAACTACAGAAGACCTTTGATATAAATAAGAGATTAAAACGTTGGGTAAAAAACGAAAAGAAATGGAACACTAGTGGATCCGGTAAAATAGAATCACAAATAGATGTTTGGAAAAAAGTCCACAATAAAATATTAGGAAATGAAAAAAATTAAAGAAATACACATACAGGATCTTACTATAGCTTGTAACGATCTGTTATTAAAAACACTTATTGAATTAGGTCAAATGAAAGACGAGCAATGGGTATTAGCGATGAGTCATAGTTTAGCAAATGATCTTCATAAAGATTTTAAAAATTTGTATTTTGAGGATATTGCGCAAGCATTTAGGCAAGGAGTTAGAAATACAGATAAATTTGTTCTTAATGTACAGACATATTATTCATGGATAAAAGCACATAGGAAATTAATATGGGAAGCGAGATCAAAAGATCCTGTAAATTTAGACAAGAGATTACACTATAGAGGCCGAAATGGAACAGGACTATTATCAATTAGTGATAATATAAAAAAATTAAAAAAATGAAAGAAAAAGTTAAAACTAAATTATGGATGGTAGAATATAAAGACCAGATGGATTTAGGATGCGGCGAAGAGGTAATGGCTATAGATAAGAGTCATGCAGTAAGGATAGTTCAAAATACTTTACTTAAAGACGGTGAATATATGGGTAGATTAATAGATGTATATGAAATTACTTCAAAATTAAAATGAATTATAGAATTTTATATGAGAAACATATTGAGAAAATTCCTAAAGATTGGGATATACATCATATAGATTTTAATCATGATAATAATAATTTAGAAAATTTGATAGCAGTACCGAAAAAAGTACATACTGTAATACATCAACATGGATATATACCAAAAGATGAAATAGAAAATTTAATACAAATATATAATGATAATCAAAAACTAAAATAATGAAATTAAATATTTAAAATATGGATTTAATAATTTTAATAACAACATTAGCAGTAGGAATAGCTTTAGGTATGTATATATCTAGTCAAATAGACAGAAATATAAAGAAAAATACTAAAAAAGAAACGTATAAAGATTTTGTAAACAAACATTATAAAAAGAAAAAATATGGAAGAAAAAAGTAATTTTTGGAAAGAGTTAAAAATAATAATTAATGATTTATTTAAACCTATGTTAGGACTATTTATTGCAACAGGAATTGTTATCGGAATTATTTGGGTATGGATTAAGATCTTCTTATGGATAACAAGATTATTTTAACATGATAGAGATCTTAAAAATATCAGAACCTCATAAAAGAGAATTTTTTAAAAAGTATAAAAAAGCAAAAAAACTAAAACAAGAAAGTTTTTATTTTTACGACCAAAAAATAAATATAGAATTTGCAGAACATATTATTAACCATTACTTTTAAATTATGAAAACAAAACACTATCACAACACAAATGGACTAGATCCTATTACAGCAAGATTAGAAGCTAAAAAGAATTTAAGGCAGGAGGATATTATTTATACTATCTTCAAAGATTCTTGCTTCAAAAGATTAACAGCTTCAGAGGTATGGGAATATTACAAAGTAGCCAAAAATATTCCTTTAACTAGTATACGTAGAGGCATGAGTAATTTACAAAAAGAGGGAATATTGGAAAAAACCAAAACAACAAGAATAGGTATATACGGCAAACCAGAACATTTTTATAAATTATCTCAATTAAAATTCAATGAAGAAAAAAACACTACCGAAGCTCAAGAAAGAATTAGATAAAGTATTTAGTGAATTTATTAGATTAAGACACTCCACGATAGAGGGGGTTGTTATATGTTTCACGTGCAACAAGCAAGATCATTGGAAACGTATGCAGGCAGGACATTTTATGAGTAGGCGACACTTATCAACGAGATGGGATGAGGTCAATGTGCAAGTCCAATGTGTCCGCTGTAACATGTTTAACCAGGGGGAACAATACAAATTCGGAAAACTATTAGATGTGAGGATAGGGGATAATGTCTCGGAAGCATTAGAAGCGCAAGCTAAATTAAATGTCAAATATTCCAGGTCAGATTATGAAGATCTTTTAAAACGCTATAAAGACAAGGTAAAAAAGTTAAAACCTATCTGTTAATAAATTAATTTTCACACATATTTTATAAAGCAAGTTTTTTTATAACCTTGTTTTATGAATCCTATATACATTAATGCTCAACATGAAGCGATAGTCGAAAGCTATTTAAATACTATATTTGATAGTGTCCGTGAGGTAGTAGATACTAAAGAGCGTTTCAATGATTTTATGGACATTGCTAATGTCATAATAGATTATCATAACCAATATGGAGAGCAACAAAATAAAGGAAATTGGGATGACTTTTTGATGATAATACCAGTAAACTTTTCAACAATGGTGTCAGGATTTTTTTGCGGATTTGAAAATCCAAGCAATGCAACTACAATAAAAATACATAGACATTTATTATCTTCATTTGGATTAAAAGTGATAGAAGATTTAAAAAAATTAGAACCAGTACGTGGAGATTAAAAAAATATATGAAATTGTAGGATCTTTAAGGCAAGTGTTTATGGGTATTGCAGGGCAATATACTAAAGACGAATACCAAATGGAGGATGCTGTACAAGAATTATTTGTAATTTTTTTATCAATGAATCCAGAAACATTAAAAAGGATATATAAACAAGATGGTAAAAAGGGATTGATTAAATATGGAGCCGTTGTATTAAGAAGAAATTTCACTTGTAATAAAAATACTTATTATTATAAATATAGGAGGTATTACACAATGTTTGATGAATTTGACAATACAAAAAAATATACTTACGAGAAAGGAGAGGGGCAAACGAATACTTGGGAATTATTTGAGAAAATGGATTTAGAATTAGATAAGCTGTATTGGTATGATAAAAAAATATATCAACTATATTACAATCCAGATGGAGAAACATTAGACAAGTTAGCGAAAAAGACAAAGATCAGTAGGAATAGTTTATTTAATACTATAGATAATGTACGAAAACATCTAAAAAAAGTTTTAGGTGATGAATAATTTTTTTGTAAGCAAAGAAATATATAAAGAACGCCTAGATATTTGTAGGGGTTGTGAGCATTATTTTAAAATAACAGGGAATTGTAAAATTTGTGGTTGTTTTATGAGGATCAAAGCTAGTATGGGAATAATGGATTGTCCGGAAAAATATTGGGAAAAAACAATAGGAGAAATGAAGCCAAATAATGAGATCCCAAAACACTTAATTAGAGAATCATTTGATGTTTGGGAGGGTATAAAAACAGGAGAGGCGATAGATTTTGAAACTAAAGAAAGGGCGGTACAATTATATAATACAATATACCAATCAAATTTTAAATTAACTACTAATTGTGTATCGTGTTTAAATACAGTTAGGTTAGGTATTAAAAGAATAGTAGATGAGCAAAATAATTAAAGGCAAAAAAGTCGGTAGAACAAGAAAACCTATATACAAAAGTATATTCGGAGATTATGACGACAGAGATTTAGATAAAAAAGTCATGAAGATCCCTAAAATAATAAACCAAGATATTGGTTACGAAATGCAGTTTGGATTTAAATATATACCAAATTCAGGAGAACGAAGTTATTTAAGGAGTAAAAGAAATTATGAAATTCAATAATATAAAAAAAATATTGCGTTCACAAATAAAAAGCAATATTAAAGCATTATGGACTTTTGACGAGGAAAATAAAGTGTTTACATATTTATTTAACGTATATGATGATAACTTAAAAATTTATACACCTCAACAATTAATAGATTATTTAGATGAAATTCCTCTGCAAGAAGTGTCAGAATAAAATTGATTTACATAAAGTAAAATTAATAGTTAAAGATAAAAATTTAGTTTGTAAAGAAGCTATATGCTGTGATGATTATATGGAACAAATAATAACAGGGGAATATGAGGGGTTGCCAGAAATAAAAAGAAATGATTCAGCTTTAAACAATGGAGATAAATTGTGGAACGACTTTAAATATAATAATACAGAAAAATAAAAACAAATAAAAAACTTTATATATTATGAAAACAAAAATATATACAAACGAATTAAAACTCAACAAAGAAAATCCTAGAGTAATTAAAGATGATAAATTTAAAAAATTAGTCAAGAGTATTAAAGAGTTTCCAGAAATGTTGGAATTAAGACCTATCGTAATTGACGAAAATAATGTTGTACTAGGGGGAAATATGAGAACAAGGGCTTGTATAGAAGCAGGATTACTAGAGGTGCCTGTAATGATAGCTAAAGGATTAACAGAAGAACAAAAAAAGGAATTTATTATAAAAGACAATTCAAGTTATGGAGATTGGGATTGGGATATTTTAGCGAATAAATGGGAGATAAATGATTTAGAAGATTGGGCAGTTCATGTTCCTACAATAAAAAATACAGAATTATTATCAGGATTAGAATACGATTCAGCTTATTATGAACCTAAAAAAGATCCTATTGTTAAATTAGAGGATTGTATAAATTTAGAGAAATATAATAAAAAACTAGAATCATTAAAAGAATTTAATTTAACTAAAAAACAACTAGAGGTTTTAAAAATATTTGCATATAGATTTATTAAAATAGATTTTCAAATGGTTGCGAACTATTATTTTTTTAATGCAAACGAGGAGGAACAAAAAGCAATAGAAAGATTGAGGTTAGTATTAATAGATAACGGAATTAATGGATTTATAGAAGATGATTTATTACGCCTATTAAGTTTTACGGATGACGAAATAAAATTTTATTCTAATGATTAACATATTTATTCCCAGCTATCATAGAGCTAAAAATATAAAAACCGCAAAATATTTTATAAAAAATGGATATGATCCAAAAAAGATTCATGTATTTATTGACGATGAAACAGATGATATATTAGAGTATCAACATGAAACAATGAAGTTTGATTGTAACTTGCATATATTTAATATGGAGGAATCAAGGGAAAGATTTGATTATATCCATAGGCCGAGCAAACTAAGAAGATCGGCAGGTCAAGCTAGAAATATGTTTTATGACTTTGCTAAAGAACTAGGTATTGATTTTTATTTAGTTATTGATGACGATACATTGCAATATGAAATAAAACCTTTTGGGATATATACTCGAGGAGCAAGGATAGAAGATTTTATAAATGTATTTGAGGGAGTTCAAGAATTTATGCAAAGACAAAGAATAGGAGTATTTGGATTAAGTCAAACAGGAGATATGTTTCAAGTTCCTGATAAAAAAATACTAAGGAACAAAGTTATGAATACTACTTTTTATGATACAAGATTTATATATAGAGGGGAGAGGGGAGTTCAAGATAATGATACAAGCCAATTTGTAGGAATAATGAACGAGGGATATTTTACAGGAAGTTTATCTACAGGATTAGCTTTAAATCCTACAAGTTCAGCAACACAGGAGGGAGGACTTACAGATATTTATAACGAGAATAAGCTATTAAACAAATCATTAATAATCCCGATTCAATTTCCTAGCTTATGTCATGCAGAGAAACAAAAGAAAAATGGGGGAAGATTACATCATAAAATAAGGTATAATCATTTACTCCCTAAATTAATAAAAGTAAAAGGAGATAGAAGTAATATAGCTTGGGATAGTTATAAAGAAGATATGCCATTTACTAACGAACCTAAAAGAATAAAATAATGGACAAAAGTAGACACATAAAAAAGGAGAGTATGTTGAAAGCTCTTGAAACATCATTAGGAGTGGTAACGATAGCTTGTAAAAAAACGGATATACCTAGATCTACTTATTATAAGTGGTTAAAAGAGGATAAGAAATTCGCTAAAGAAGTTCAAGATATTGAGAATATAGCTTTGGATTTTGCAGAAAGCAAATTACATACACAAATAGAAGATGGAAATACAGCAGCAACTATATTCTATTTAAAAACAAAAGGTAAAAAAAGAGGATATATAGAAAAATCAGAATTAGATTTAGGGAGTGGAGATGAACCTATAAAGATTAATATTAAAATAGATGGAGATCAATATTAATCCAGTATTTTCAAGAACACAGAGCGAAGCAATAAAATACCTATTTGATAATAAAACAAATGACATATTATTCGGAGGGGCAGCAGGGGGTGGTAAATCATTTATAGGTTGTGCTTGGTTAATATTACTTTGTCTTAAATATCCAGGCACAAGATATTTGATGGGGAGGAGTAAATTGGATAATTTAAAGAAAACAACCTTAAATACTTTCTTTGAAATCTGTAATCAATGGAATATAAAAAGTGGTAAACATTTTAATTTTAATGGAGGTAGTAATATAATAACATTTTATAATAAGAGTGAAATACTATTAAAAGATCTTTTTCATTATCCGTCAGATCCTAGTTATGATTCACTTGGATCACTTGAAATCACAGGAGCTTTTATTGACGAGAGTAGTCAGATAACAGAGAAAGCAAAAAATATAGTAAACAGTAGGATAAGATATAAGTTAGACAAATACGATCTTATCCCTAAATTATTACTAACTTGTAATCCATCAAAAAATTGGACATACACACAATATTATAGGCCAGCAAAAGAGGGGAAGTTAGAACCTCATAAAAAGTTTATACAAAGTTTAGTTGATGATAATCCTTATATTTCCGTTCATTATAAAGGGCAGTTAGAGAAACTTGACGAAATATCAAAACAAAGATTGTTATATGGTAATTGGGAATATGATGCTAATGAGGATAATTTAATAAATTATAATTCAATAATAAGTTTATTTGAACAAAAAGGAATAGAGGGTGCGAAATATATTACTTGTGATGTTGCGAGATTTGGACACGATAAAACAGTTATAATGTATTGGGAGGGATTACAAATTAAAAACATAAAAACATTTCTTAAAAGTTCTGTAAAGCAGGTTATAGAGGAAATAAAGAGGATGCAACAATTAAATGGTGTGAATTTAAGAAATATTATAGTTGATGAAGATGGAGTTGGGGGTGGAGTAGTTGATGTGTTGAGGTGTAAAGGATTTTTAAATGGTGGTAAGGTTATAAATAAAGAAAATTATCAGAATTTAAAAACACAATGTTATTATAAGTTAGCAGATCTAATTAATAAGGGGCGAATAGGTATTACTATAAAAGATATAACACAAAAGAATCATATCATAGAAGAATTGGAACAAGTAAGATCTAAGGATATAGACAAAGACGGCAAACTTAAATTACTCCCTAAAGAAACTATCAAGGGAATTATAGGGCGTTCTCCAGATTATTCAGATGCAATGATGATGAGGGTGTATTATGAAATAGACGAAAATTATGGTAAATATTATGTTCAATAATGAATTTTAAACGAATTATTAATTAAATCCTTTATATAGTATGGAAATCAAAATTAAAAAAGGCGAAGAATCTAAGTGGTATACAATGCCAGATACTTGGGATGAGTTAAACTTAGGAACGTATATGAATATCCTAAAATATTTAGATGACGACAAGAATCCACACAGACGTACTGTTATGATGATTCATTATTTAACGGAGATCCCAGAAAATGATATATGGGCAATGAGTATAAACCATATTACAGAGATAGGAAAATTAATGACAGATTTACTTGAATCAGAAGCAAATCAAGAATTAAATCATATTATAAAGATTAAAGGAAAGGCGTATGGATTCCATCCTAAATTACGAGATATAACAATGGGAGAATTTGTAGATATTGAAAGTTATATTAATAACGATTTTGGAGATAACTTGCATAATATATTAAGTATATTATATAGACCAGTAGTTAAAATGGAGGATGATAAGTATATAATAGAGGAGTACGAACCATCTCAACAAAGGGCTAAGTTGTTTAAGAAACATTTAACAGTTGCAGATGTTATGGGGGCAACGGTTTTTTTTTACGATTTAGGGAAGGAACTTATACAAACTATAGGCAGATCTTCTCCGGAGATGTTGAAAGTGATGGAGAGGGCTTTGGGAAAGGAGAAATCTCAAACAAATGGGGGTGGTACGAAGTTATCTACAAACTTGCAGATGGTAAATTAGATAAATTTGATATGGTTATTAAAAAAAGTATGAACGAGTGTTTTACATATATGGCTTATACACAAGATCACAATAATTCGCAACAAATAAATATAGAAAATGGCAGATAGTATTAGATATAAAACGTATAACAATGTAATTGATACGATAAAGTGTTTAGGGGAACAACACCTACAGATACAGACAGTAACGAGTGGCGATATTTGGGATATTGATCTGGAAAAAACGACAATGTTTCCTTTGTATCATATTAATCCTGTATCAGTAGATTTAAATAAAGGACAAAAAATATTTAATTTTCAGATCTTCATAATGGATATTGTAGATGCAGATGGCGATATAGAGCAAGAGGTTTTAAGCGATACATTGGAGATTGCTTGTGATATTGTAGCATTATTAAAACACGGAGAAATTTTATATGGATATGACGCAGCAGTAGGAGAGGAGCCAAGATATTTTGTTGATGATGATTTTTCAATAGAACCTTTTAACGAAAGATTTGATAATAGCGTTAGTGGTTGGGTATTTAATTTGGGTGTAGTAATAGAATCTGTTTTGGATTCTTGTGATATACCAATAAACAACTCTACAATATGTGTAAAATAAAAATAGGTAAATATAGAATAGAAATAAGATTTTTTAAAATAACAATTAAACTATAACAAATGGCAGATTTAACAACAACGATTACAGAATCCGTTACGATTAACGGGATGCAAAGAGGATCAGTAAACACTCAAACAATTACAGGTGTAATAGATACTTTTGAAAGAGTAGTATATTGTCCAGCTTTACAAACTACTACTATAGCAACATTTGCAGCTAATGTTTATGATAGTGTAGGAGCTATCAAAGCTGATGGTGTAAAATATATAAGGATAACTAACTTATCAACTCAGTATGATATGGAGTTAGGTGTAGTTGGAGCAGCGACTTTATATCAAGTACATATTCCAGCAGGTTATTCTCATATATTGTGTAGAACAGATGATGCAATGTTAGCGGAGGCAGATACTAGTCCATCTTTTGGAACTATGGCAGATATAGCAAGTTTACAAGCAAGACCAACGGCAGGAAGCAATGTAACGGTAGAGATATTTGTAGCTTCTATAGATGCATAATGGGAGTATTTGGACTTAAATATGATAATTTAGATAGGTATCTAACTTCTTATGCAGAATATATAATACGACAGGCAAAAAGAAGATTAAAAAAAAGGAGGCAAACAGGAAATTTAGAGGGATCTTTGGACTATACTATTTATAAAGATGAAAAAGCTAGGAGGAGTATTAGGTTTTTTAGTGCTGGATATGGGGAGTTTATAGAAAAAGGAGTAAGAGGGAATCAAGGGAAAAGAACATATATAGATATAGATGGTAGGAGAAAATTATCGCCTTATAGATATACCAATAAGATGCCTCCTGTTGATACATTAGCACAATGGGTAATGAGTAAAGGAATACAAGCAACAGATTTAAAAGGCAAAGAAATTCCTCCACGTTCATTAGCGTTTGCGATAGCGAAAACAATACAAAGAAAAGGTATTAAAGCTACATCACATTTTACTCAACCTTTGTCGTGGAGCATGAAAAGATTTAAAGACGATATGATTAAAAATTTTGGTAAGGATGTTTTAAAGAGCATTATGTTACCATTTAAACATTAAAAGATATGGCGTTACAAGTACATGGAAAACCTAATTATAAAGTGTTATTCGCGGATAGTCCGATAGTGCATTTAGTTTACGATAGTGCAGTTATACAGGCAAGTCCAGCTAAATATAAAATAAAATATATAGCAGATATCTACGTTACTTCAATAGGGGCAAATATGATAACAGCAGTAAATAAAGTAGCGACGCTAAAAGTGATCCCTAACGCAACAGGTAGAGGGATCTTTGACTTATCCTCTGTAGTGCGAAATTACACCTCTCCAGATTATGAGGGGGGTATTGTGAATTTTCATAATAACACCGAAAAATCTACATACAATGGAGATGATTGGAGCAGAAAAGAACCACACACAATACATCAAATAGATAATTTTTCTACGAATAGATATTCAATGAAATATATTAGGGCAAGATTTAAAATAGAATATGCAGAAACAGCAACAGGAGATGTGTCAGTAGCGGCAGGACATACTGATGGAGATAAATTATTAATTTTTAATGGCGTAATAAATGGAACAGACGTTTTAAATCATGATGCTACTTATACTCCAGCATATAATCTTAATTATTTTAATTTTATAATGAACGATACGGATGCTAAATTTTTAACTAATGCACCAACAAAACAATATATTCGTGATGATGATTTTTGCACTTTATCATATTTTACAGAAATGAATACAGATGATGGGTTATTTCAGGTCGGTAGTAATGTAAGTAGTAATACATACCCATCTGTCTATCAAATTAAAACACAATTTTATTATAATGGAAGTACAACAGGGGGAGTAATTACAAAAACTTCATCAATGGCTAATGGAGGCACTTTTGGGAACGATCAATATGCTAATAATAAATTACAATTCGTAGGGGTAGGCACTGGGAATTTAATAGGATCAGGGCAGGCGTTGCCAGCAAACTGGGATTATTATACTGTCATTGCTTATGACGATCTAGGGGTGGCAATATCAGACACATATAGTTTTTATAGACAAGTAGATTGCGGTAAAGGATATGAAAATATTAGATTGACTTGGTTAAATAAATTCGGCACTTGGGATTACTACAATTTCAATAAAAAATCTGTAAGAGGATTATCATCAGACAGAAAATCTTACAAACAAATTTCAGGAGTTTGGAACGAAGATAAATATAGGCAAGTAGATCATTTAGGTGGTCAAAAAACTTTTCATACAAATATTAAAGAATCTATCACAATTAATACTGATTTTATTACAGAAACAGAAGCACAATGGTTAGAAGAATTATTTATAAGTAACGATGTGTATATATTAAATCAAAGAACAACTGATATTTTAACTGCTCTTGGGGCAGGTATAATTAACAAGTATATACAACCTGTACAAATTACATCAGAAAGTTATGTAAAGAAAACAACAGCAAATGATAAATTAATTCAATATACTTTGCAATTAGAAACATCAAGAACTAAAAGATCACAAAGAATATAATATGAGTATTCAGTTAATAGTATATCCTCAAAGTTATGATGGCAAATTTTCAGAATATGCTATCTCAAACTACCATCAATATGTTTCAGATTATCATTTTTCATCTGGATTTTTAGGATCAGGACATACAACAACATCTACAGATCCTGGGGGGGATACGTTCGCAAACGTCCTACCGATTGGAGTTTGGAATCATTGGAGAACAACAGGAGGGCTCTGGGGAACAGCGCCAGCACCATCTTTTGCCTCTCCTAGCGTTTTAAGATTAGGGAGTTCTGCCTCAACAACTTCAAGTATTGGAATATTTCAATTAATACAAAATCTAACACCAGGATCGCAATATGATTTAAATATAGATGTTAATGCGAGTGCTGGTACAGGGGGAATATTAATTGGACATCATAGTTCGTGGACATTTGGACTTATCCCTTTTTATCCTATCGGAACAGGGGGGCAGTTAATAGCGGCAACAACTGGTGTTCATACACATACATTTACAGCTGATCATGCCACAATGGTTCTTGTTCTTGCGTATTATAATGATGACGGTAGTAATCTTGATATTAATAAAGTATCAATACAAGAAAATTTAGCTAACGTACCTACTACATCAGCGTGGACAGATGGTTCTGTTATTGTAGATCTTTATGACGATACTAGCATCCCTTTAACTTTATCAATAGATAATTTTAAAAATGTTGCAGAGAAATCACAAAGCTATTCTAAAGCGTTTAACTTACCAGCAACGAAAAGAAATAATAAGATATTTAGTAGTTTGTATGAGGTAACGAGATCAGTAAAAAACGATCTTTATTCTTTTAATCCTTATAGAAAAACGAAAGCAGTAATAAAAGATGATAGCTATACAATATTTGAGGGGTATTTAAAACTAATTAAAATCGTAGAAAAAGAAGACGAGATAAGTTATGATGTTAATTTATTTAGCGAATCCGTTACATTAGCAGACACATTAAAAGGTAGGAAATTTAAAGATCTTAACTTTGATGAATTAAATCATTTATATGATAAAGATAGTATTAAACAAAGCTTTACAGGCGATCTACCTATTAGTGCTGTGCCAGCAGGTTACACAGGTTATATGACAGACGATAATGGAGTTAGGTGTACAGGAGGAGAGGTAAAGACAGACGTTTTGAAATATCCGTGGGTAAAATGGAACGGAAATAGTTATGTAAATGGGAGTACAGGCAAAGTTCATTTAACAAAATTAGAGGATGCGTTTCGCCCCTGGATTCGTTGCAAATACCTTTGGGATATGATTATAGGAGAGGCAGGATTTACTTATAATTCTGATTTTATAAATTCTTCTAAATTTACAAGATTGTTTATGGACTTTAATTGGGGGGCAGACGCTGCACCAATGACGGAAGCATCGACTTGGTTTCAAGGGCATGGTTATAATGAGAATTTTGCTACAACTTCATTTACTCCATTAGAATTAAACCTCTGGAACAATGGATTAACTATAATCGTATCGCCAGCTACTTGGGATTTTACTAACTTCCGCTTTGAATCAGATACAGACAACCACTCATATAGTATAAATTACACTTTTAATATTCAAAACGCTGATTCCTCAAGTCATTTAGCAATGCTGAATTGGGTACATAAAGACGGATCAGGAAATACAATACAAACATTAGATGCTGTTACACAAACTATTTCAGCAGGACAAACATATCAATATACAGGCAATATTTCTGTAATTTTAGATGATGGAGAAACATTAGGAGCGCAATTTAAAGCGGACGCAAATTCAGTTATCAGACAACCATCAGGAACATTATCTACAAGTTTTAGTGCAGCAAGTCCTAATAGTTTAATATTTGTATCGCATGCAATTTCTCACATGACAAGTTCAGCATTATTAAATACAAAAAGAGGAAGTTTGGATCAATGGGAGTTTATTAAAGGTTTGATAAATATGTTCAATCTAATTATATTACAAGATAATGAAAATCCAACTAATCTAATTATAGAACCTTATACAGCAGTATTTGTGGACGATTCAGAAAGTCAATATATCACTTCTAAGACAGTTGATTGGACAAACAAAGTGGATATATCCGAAATAACTTTGAATCCCTTAAAGATAAATAAAATTACAAATTTTAATTATGTAGATGATAATAAGGACTATCCGTTAGGAGTTTATTTAACTTCAACAGGAAATCATTTTGGAAATTATAGTGCTGTTGCTGATAACATACAATTTTCATTATTAGATGGAGAGAAAAAAATAGAGGCAAAACCTTTTGCAGCGACTATGTGCAGACCTGCATTTGACACTTTTACTCCAGAATTAACAATCCCTGTCATTTATTCAATGAAGTCAGATGGTACTTTTGAGGGATTTGATAATAAACCTAGAATACTATATGATGTTTCACATACAACAAATTTAGAATTAGCAGCTGACGTATATAAGATCCCTGCACAAAACGGGAAAGCTAGTGAGTTTCAAGATAGTTTCTGTCAATTTTCTCATATTTCTGAGATCCCAACAACAGGTAGTACAGTTGATTATAATTTTGGACCGCATCAATTAGTGGCGTCCATAGGATTAACACCTCCTTTTAATTTATTTTCAGAATATTGGGCTCCGTATTATGATGAATTATACAATCCAGATACGAGAGAAATGAAAATCAAAGTATTATTAACTCCAATAGATATAACTGGCTTTAATTTTTATGATAGAGTAATTATAAAAAACAGAGAATATAGAGTTAACAAAATAGATTATAAACCGAACGAATTAAGTACAGTTGAATTTATATTAATAGGGTAATGAATTTTAAAAAAGGATTCCATATAAAACCAAAAAAAATTGAGCGTAATGGTAAGGTAGTTTTTACCGATGGAACGCATAATGTTTTACCGAATCAAATCGCATGTGAGGCATACGGATATACATTTGACACAAAAGCAGGAGTTTGTAAAGCGTACGACTTTCGTTTTGATTTAGAAAACCAAATAAAAGAACCATCAAATACATTAAAAGGATCCGGGAATACAACACAAAAAGGAACAAGAGATACATTAGTAAGTGGTAGGTCAAATACTTTAGAGGGCAACAATGAGAATTGTTTTATATCAGGCAATAATAATAAAATAGATAATTCAATTAATAATGCAAATGTATTTGGTAGTTATGGTAGAGCGACATCACAAGGGGCATTAACATTAGGTTGTGGCGGTGGAAGTTTAGGGTATAGTCAAACTTCATTTATTCAACAATATGGTCGCACAACAAATGGATCAGCAACAATAATAACTACTCAAGGAGAGGAAGAAAAATGGATTGCATACCAAAATAATTCTGTAATAGGATTTAAAGCACAAGTCGTAGTAGTTTGTTATGGAGGAGGAGATGGTACAGCAGGAGATTATGCCTATTTGGAATTAAAGGGAGCGGTAAAAATAGATAATGGGGGAAACACAACATTTTCACAAAGTTCTACTACAATAGCTAGTTCAGGAAATACAGGAACAGCAGTATTAGATGATTCTGGTACAGACGGATATATTAGTGTGAAAGTAACAGGAGCAGCAAATAGGAATTTAGAGTGGTTTGCTAGTGTTCAAATAATAGAAAACAGATTACAAACAGTTACGTTTTAAAATATAAGATATGGCTAAAGAAAAGGCGTCAGTTGAAATAGAGATAATTGCAGACAAAGCTCAAAATACATTAGGGGGATTAAATGATAGGTTGGATCGGTTAAAAAAGAAAATTGTAGATGAACCTATTGGAACGAAAAAATTTGAGGAGTTACAAAAAGCGATACAAGATACAAGTTCAGAAATAAAAGTCCTTGAAAAAAATATGGAGGGGCTCGAACCACAACAAAAAGCTGAGGCGTTTCTAAAAATGGGCGAGGGTATTGCTGGAGGATTTGCTGTCGCACAAGGGGCGATGGCAGTCATGGGAACAGAAAGTGAGAATTTACAAAAAGTACAGGCGAGAGTACAAGGGGCTATCGCTATCGCAATGGGTGTTCGTATGATGGCGGAAGCAAAATTACAATTCGCATTAGCGAAAAGATTAACTTTAGAAAAAGTTGCTATCGCACAAACAAAAATAGGGGCGGCAGTTAATAAATTAGCAGGAAAGGCATCAATGTTATATGTCGCAGGATTAAAAGCTATAGGAGTTGCAGCAAAAGTTTCAGCAGGTGGTATGAAGATCTTAAAACTTGCGATAATGAGTACAGGAATTGGATTACTTGTGGTAGCTATAGGAACAATAGCAGCATATTGGGATAAAATAAAGGGGGCAATGAGTGGCGTCTCAAGTGAAATGCAATCACAACTTACTACTGCGACAGCGGCAAAAGATGCAGCGATTGAAACGATGGAAGCTAATGAGGGATCTACTAATCAGATGAAATTAGCTGGCCTTAGTCAAAAAGAAATAGTGCAATTAAGGATAAAAGATGTAGAGGCAGCTATTGAGGCAGGAAAAATAGAGATCATGAGGCAAAAAGCGGTCAATAAATCCCAATACGAAACAGCAAAAAGAAATCAAAAGATATTACAAGGGATGTTGAGATTTTTAATGGCTCCAATGGATGCTCTTGTAAAATTATATAATAAAGTTGCAGCAAAAATACCGCTCATGAAAAAAATGAAGTTGCCTAGCGATTGGATGGCAGGTAAAGTTTTCAATGCTGATAAAATTAAAAAAGAGGGTAATGATGCTATAAAACAAATGGAGAAAAACCTAAATAAGTTATCAGAAAAAAGTGCAGGATTACAATTAGAGCTTTTAGAGATTGAGAAAGCAGGCAATGATGCAAGAAATGCGGCAGCAAATGAACAAAGGAAAAAAGAAATACAAGAACAATTAGACGCTAATCAGAGAGAGCTAGATGCATATAATAAATATATAGAAGAAAAAATAAAACTAGAAGATGAGTATACTGAGAGGCAAAACTCCGCAATAGATCAAGAGAAAAATGTTGTTATAGATAAATACTTTCATTTAATAGAGATGGCTAAAAAGAACGGAGAAGATTGGAGTATCTTACAAAAAGCACAAGAAGAGGAATTGGCAGAGATCCAGAAAAAATATGATGACGAAAGATTAGAACAAGTAGAGGAAGTAAATGCGATGCTAAGAACAAAAGAGGAACAAGAAATATTTGATGCGAAAAAGAAATTTGACGAAAAAATAGCTTTAGCGATTGAATTAGGTATGAGTACTATCGAATTAGAAAAATTAAAAGAGGAGGAGTTAAAAAGAATTAGAAAAGAATATATTGATGAGGAATTGGCAGCGGATGCGGAAAAATTAGAAGCGAAAAAATCTATGCAATTTGCAATGGTTGACGCTTCAAGGGAGGCAGTAACGTCAATGGGTGCATTATTTAAAGAGGGGAGTGCAGCGTCTAAAGCGGCAGCTCTAGTTGATATAGCAGCAGGAACAGCAACCGGATTTATTAAAGGATTAACAATAGCGCAAAAATCAGCGGATGCTACAGGGCCAGGAGCTATGCTAGCGTTTCCTATATTTTACGCTAGTCAGATAGCAGCGGTATTAGGAGCAGTTAAAAAAGCAAAAGGTATATTAGGGGCAGGAGGATCAGAAACCTCACCAGAGGTTGATAATACCTCAAAACCTTTACCAAATACAGGAGCATTTACACTTGGACAAGCAGGAGGATCTACTCCAGAACCTGTATTTAAAACTTACGTGGTAACAGACGAGATGACTGATAGTCAAACTCAATTAGAAGATATAAGGAGACGTAGCACAATATAAAATAAATAAGAATTTAATACTTTATATATTATGGAAAAGAAAAGAAAACCATTTAAAATACAAGAATTAATAATAAGCGAAGATGCTAGTGAATTAGCTATTGACGCAATTAGTTTAGTATCAGATCCAGCTATTGAAGTTGATTTTGTATATTTTGGAAAAGAAAAAAGTAATCTTACATTTGCAAAAGTAGACAAAGAAAAAAAGATGTTGGTATCACCAGCATTAATCCCTAACAAACAGATCTATCGTTATGATCCTAATTTGGATCAGGATTACTATGTTTATTTTAGTGAAGATACAGTACGTAAAGCATCAGAAATGTATTTGAAACATAACAACCACCATAAAGCAACCTACGAACATGAGGAGAGGGTGTCAGGAGTTCTAACAGTAGAGTCATGGATAAAAGAGGGCGAACAAGATAAATCAAAAATGTATGGCTTTGACTTACCTAACGGAACTTGGTTTGTTAAAATGAAAATCAATAATGACGAGATGTGGAATAAAATTAAGGAAGGCGAATTAAAAGGAATAAGTATCGAGGGCTACTTTGTAAATAAAATGGAAGCAATGAGTGTTAAAGAAGATACTCAAGAAAATCTATTAAAAGGATTAGCTGATATTTTGAAAATCAAATATTAAGTTTTAATTTCCTTTATATAATAACATTAATGTATAAATCTAATAAAATTTTACCATGGAATTAAAAGACAAAATCTTAAAAGCTCTAGGACTTGAGAAAGAAGTCAAAATGGGCTATCAAGCAAAACTTGAAGATGGTACTATCATCACATCAAGTGCAGATTCATTAGAGGCAGGGGTAGACGTTAGCATATTAACGGAAGATGGAACAACCGTACCTTTACCTGTCGGAGAGTATAAAACAGAAGATGGCGTTGGCTTTTCAGTAACAGAAGAGGGCAAGGTTGCTGAGATCTACGAGGGAGAAGAAGAAGATGAGAAAAAAGAAGATGAGAAAAAAGAAGAAGCTAAAAAAGAGGAAAAAGAATATGAAGAAGAATCACCAGCAGTAGAGGAAGTTGTTGAGGAGGCGGTTGCAGTTATAGAAGACAATACAGCGGCAGTTGCAGAAGCGATTAACGAAGCTACTCCAGATGAAGTTACTCCAGAAATTGCAGAAAAAGCAGCAGAAGCAGCGGTTGCAGTATTAGCGCCAGCGGTTGAGGAGGAAGTTTCATTAGATTCTCAAATAGCAGAATTAACAGCAATCTTAAAAGGTGAATTAAATTCAGTAAAAGCTAAATTAAAGAAAATTGAAAAAACAACAGGAGGTGATCCTGTTTCTACAAATAAATTTTCAAAAAATTCAAAGAAAAAAGAATTTTCAAAAGCAGCTATAAATGGCATGAACGCTCGAGATAGATTCTTCTACCATTTACAAGAACGAAACTAAATTATAATTTAAAAAATCAAAAACAATGGGTTATTCAATTACATCAAATTATGCAGGAGAACATGCTGGGCAGTATATAGCTGCAGCATTGAGATCTGCAAAAACGTTGGACTATTTAACAGTCCTAGAAAACGTAAAGTTTAAAAGAAACATAACTAAAGTTGCAAGTAGTGGATTAATTAAAGATGCTACATGTGATTTTACGGATGCAGGAACACTAACTTTAACAGAGAGAGTTCTTAATCCAAAAGAGTTACAAATTAACGTAGATCTTTGCAAAAAAGATTTATTAGCTGACTGGCAAGCGGCTTCAATGAGTGCAGGCGCTTGGAACAGAGATATGAGTGGAGATTTTTCTGCTTTTGTTATTTCTCACTTATCAGACACTATTGCTGACTGGATAGAGCAAGTAATATGGACAGGTAATGATGGAGATCCAGGTTCAGTTACAGGGATGCTAACAACAGGCGGTGTTGGAACAATGGATGCAGATACCGCAGTTGTAGAGGCAGACAATTCAGGTGGTGCAGGTACTGCTCACTCGGCTACAAACATAGATGAAAATTTAGGTTTACTTTTAGCGTCTGTACCAGTAACAGTATATGGAAAAGAGGATTTAATGATCTATATGGGAACAGCAGCATATCGTCTTTATTTAGAAAATCAAGCGGCAGCAGGTTATCAGCAATTATACAGCATGAACGATGCGTTTGTTCCAATGTATAATGGAGTTAAAATTGGTATGTGTCCAGGTATGCCAGCAGACAAAATGGTGGCAGCTCAAAAATCGAACTTATTCTTCGGAACAGACCTAGTTAGCGATACGACTGAGATACGTATGCTTGACATGAGTGCTTTAGATGGGAGCGACAATGTGCGAGTTGTAGCTAAATTCACTGCAGGTGTGCAACATGCTCAAGGTGGAGATATAGTAAGACAAGATTAATTATTAACTTAAAACCTAAAAGACATGGCATGCAATTTAACGAAAGGACGAAATATCACATGTAGAGATACGGTGGGTGGCGTAAAAGCTATTTATTTTGCTCAACATGATGAATTGACTTCTTATACAGCAGCGAGCGGAGAGGTTACGGTTTTGACTTTAGGATCTGGAGACGATATTTATAAGTATTTAGTAAAAAGAGGAACAGCGGGTGTTACAGAAACAATAAACGCAAGTTCAGAAAACGGAACGGTTTTCTACACTCAATCTGTAAATCTAAAACTACATAAATTATCGAAAGAGGATCAAAATCAAATCAAACTTTTAGCTCAACAAAGGATGGTAGTTTTTGCAGAGTTGAACGAATTAAACTCAGCGGGAAAAAATGTAATCTTAGCTTGTGGACTAGATAATGGTTGTGAATTATCAGCAGGAACTAATGCGTCAGGTGTAGCGCTAGGCGACATGAACGGCTACGATTGGACTTTTGAAAGTCAAGAACCAAATCCGATGCAAACTGTTGCAGATTATACAACAGCTCCGTTTGATAATGGCGGATTTACTCTCAATTCAGTAGTTACAAGT
>VTLG01011250.1_pt1 | contig 29804 bp, 47 predicted proteins | sample 4694571 | NCBI WGS metagenome assembly VTLG01 (sample SAMN12604809, study PRJNA352737) | marine metagenome | biome: ENVO:00000447; feature: ENVO:00000209|ENVO:00000569|ENVO:01000036; material: ENVO:00002151; isolation source: viral sequences binned using virsorter ...
AGGAAAATCAAGAACAACTAAGATAGATGATGCTGATTTAATAGGATATACAAAAGCTGTTTCAGAAGGGTTTAGACCTGAAAAGAATAGTCCATTAGTAGCTAAACCACCAAAAAGAATGAAGAACAAAGGATTTTTAACACCGAGATAATTATGGCATACGTATTATTTATATCAGAACAAAAATTAAAAGATTCAACTGCAATCAATTTAAATGTTGATGTTAACCTATTACTACCTTATGTAAAACAAGCACAAAAAATTTATGTTGAACCTAAATTAGGTACAGATTTATATGAAGCATTAAAAGCTAAAATAACAGCAGGTACATTAACAGGAGCATATAAGACTTTAGTTGATGAATACATTGGATTAATGCTTCCTTCGTGGGCATTCCATATGTGCATACCCTACCTTCGTTTTAAGGTAGAGAATGGTAATATTTACTCTAAGACTTCAGAAACAGGAACTCCTTTAAGTACAGAAGAAGCACAACATCTTAGAGAGGAGGTTAGGAATAATGCAGAATATTTCACCGAAAGGTTAATTGAGTATTTAAAAAACAATACGTCTGATTTTCCTGAATATAATACTAATAGTGGTGCAGATATTTCTCCTGATAGTAATGCGTACTACAATGGAATGAATCTTGAAAGACCAACACCACAAGGAACTAAATTAACTTTAAGGAATTTTTTAACTCCTGATTTAACATAATGAAGAAACATTATAAACCTAAATTAATTAACATAACGAAGCTAAAATCCTACTTGGATAAGCAGACAAAGAGCAAAGCAAATGACAGACCTAAAAGACACAATACAAGTAGGAATAGCTAACGGATCAGCTATTGGAGTATCATTAGTAGAAGCAAATGAAATGTTAACTTTTGTTTCACTATTACTAGCAATAGCATTTACAATTTACAAATTTTTTATATATGAAACGAAGAAAACTAAATAGTAAGAATCCTAAATACTTAAAAAATAATGAAAAACCTCGTAAATTTCATAAAGAGTTTGTGCAAGAAGTTAAGGGGTGTAAAATCTACAAGGTTTACTATCTCTAACTCTAACAACATAAACTTATTGCTTCTTAGAGATACATTTACAGATGAATCTATAATAGGAGAATTGTTTATTAATGGTGAAAGGTTTTGTGATACTTTAGAATTACCATATAGAGATAATCAAAAAAGTATATCCTGTATTCCAACAGGAAAATATAAGGTAAGATTAAGATTACCAAGAGAAAGTGCTACAAGGCACTATATACATTTATTAGTAAAAGATGTAAAAGATAGGTCACATATATTATTTCATAGAGGGAATACTGCTAAAGATACAAGAGGGTGCATCCTAGTAGGTCAAGGAAGTCAACAAAACATTGTTTATAATTCAACTTTAGCTATGGATTTATTAATCAAAGAAATAATAAATTTAGGTGGCAAGAATATAAATTTAATAATCAAAAATAAATAATTATGAAATTCTTAGAAAACTTTTTAATTGGACAAATGATTAAGTCTAAAAAATTTTGGTATGCAATTAGTTCAGTAGTTATTCCTGCATTAGTAACATATTTAGGTGTAGATGAAGCAACTGCAACTAATTTATACTATGCAATTCTAACATTAATATTAGGACAAGGAATAAGTGACATTGCGAAGAAATAATAGATATAGATTAAAACCACACGAAATTCAAGTAATAGAGAATTTAAGGAGCAACAAGGTTAATCGGTTGTGCGTGGGAGATATTCATCTCCCATACACTCACCGAAATTATCTAAATCATTGTATTAATATTTATCACAAATACAATTGTAATGCTGTCAGTATGACTGGAGATATAATTGACTCACATTTTGCCAGTTTTCATCCAATCTCAACTCAATCTGAAGGAGCAGCCTTTGAATTATCTAATGCAATAGAGATGATAAAGGAATGGTATGAAGCCTTTAATAATGATACAGTACCTAATGGAATAAGCGTAACTCTAGGCAATCACGATTTAATCGTTGCTCGTAAAAGTGAAGAAGCAGGAATAGATAAGCGTTGGGTAAGAAATCTTAACGAAGTTCTTGGTTGTCCTGATTGGAAATTTCAAGAACAATTTGTTCACGATAATGTGTTATATACTCACGGAACAGGTTGTAGTGGTAAAGGTATAATGAAAAGAGTTCAGAATTGGGGAACTTCAATGGTTCAAGGTCATATACATACCCAAAGTTTTGTAGATTTTACAGCATCTCTTAATGATCTTAAATTTGGGCTACAATGCCCAAACGGCATAGATTATAAATCTTTTGCGTATGGATATGCTAAGTTTCATACTGCTAAACCTATACTTGGTTGTGCTGTTATATTAGATTCAGGAAAATTACCTATAATAGAAACAATGCCCTTATAATGAAAATAAAAGATTCTACAAAGCTTTATACATTCTATTTCTTACTTATAATATTAGTTTTACTAATAGATATATTTTTGTTTTAATTTACCCCCCGTTTAGTCGTTTTAGACACTTTCACAACTTTTTAATGGTAATATACTAGACAACACCTAAAGTCGCTTATATAGTCAAAACATAATTAACATTAATATTGTTAATAACTTTGTGCGTAAAGTTGTGTATAACAATATTTTTTTATATCTTTGTGTCATTGTTTAACCAAACTTAATAAAATGAAATTAATTAACAAAAAGACAGGACATAGCTTTAAATTAAATCCAAAAGAATCAGCAAAATTTTTCTATGCTAAAAATGCTAAAGGAAAATACATCAACTTTGAAGATGATTATAGAATAGTTGAAGAAGATGTTATTAGTGATATGCAATTTTTTATATTAACCTTTGCTTTGATAGCATTATCAATAGCATCATTTTTACTATACATACAATGGAATTACTAATTTGCGAGGACTATTATTTTTACAATAACGGATTGTTATATAAAACAATAAAATCATTATCATTATCAGGTGCTTTTACTGATTTAGTTAAAGTTGAACCAAAAATTAGAGTATTTGGTACAAGAGAACAAATAGACAAAGCTGTTAATGAATATTCAGAAATGACAGATTTAAATGTTGATGAAGTGTTTGATTATGAAGATCAAGAAAAGTTAAAAGAATATAAAGAACGATATAATAAGATAAAAACTAATAAAGCATTAATAATAATATGAAAACGGAAATACTAAAAGAAAAGTACATTAAATACAACTTAACAAAAGATGATGTGTTTAAACACCAACATTATATAATAATAACAAGAAGTGGGATAGAAAAAATACAAGCATTGGAAAACATACATATAAATTATGATGTTATAAAATGTGAAACTAATTTTGCATCAGTAAAAGCAACAGCAATTAAAGATCAAAATACAATACAAACTTTTGGTTCAGCACTTAAAGGAAATAATTTTAAAGATGGAAACACTAACACTTGGTATGTATTAGAAATGGCAGAGAAAAGAGCAATGTCAAGGGCAGTATTAAAGCTTACAGGTTTTTATGAACTTGGAGTGTTTGGTGAAGATGAATCAGAAGATTTTAAAAAGAAATAGTATAGGTAGTGGAAAGGTTAGATGGTTAAAATAAAAAATAATTTGAGCAGTTATCTTTGTGGCAATTATCAATTCCTTTTCACTACCTTTTTTTAATAATTAAATAAATAAATAGATATGGAAATTTCAGGAACAATTAAAAAGATCTTACCACTACAAAGTGGAACAAGTAAAGCAGGAAACGAATGGAAAAAAAGAGATGTAGTTATAACTCAATTAGATGAATATGCTAAAGATGTTTGTATTACAGCTTTTGGTGATAAATCAGTACAATCAATTAGTAGGTTTATTGTAGGCGATACTGTTGATGTAAAAGTAAATGTAGAAAGCAGAGAATTTAATGGTAAATACTATACTAATCTTAATGGGTATTGGTGGGCAAATAAAAATTCACATAATGAAGAATCAGATGAATTTGTTACTTCTGATGATAAAGATATGCCGTTTTAATTATGACAGAAGAATTAAATTTTAAAGCAATTTGTGATTTAGCAATTAATGTTTGTAATGTTTCTAAAGATACATTGCTTTCTAAAACCAGGAAAAGAAATGTACAAGCAGTTAGAGCATCAGTAGCTTATATTGCAAGAACTGAAGAGGATATACATAGAAACATAATTGCTAAAGTTTTAAATAGAGATAGAACTGTGACTTATCACTATGAAAGAAATCACAAAAACCTTTATAGTAGATGTATAGTTTATAGAAATATATTTACTAAAATCTACAAAGCATATAAAGATATTGATGGAACAAAAGAAATATTTATTGACAAACATTATATGAAGTCTTTTTTACTTAAAGGTGGTGTTACAGAAAAGAGTGATCCTGATGTATTACTAGAAGTAAAAAGTGGTGAAGTTAAATGTATTATTAAGACTTCTTACTTTGATTTTTCTAATCAATTAAAAATAATTAATTTTGTGCTGAAGAATTATCATTTTAGTGTAAAGATTATATAATGGACAAACCAAGTTACTATGCTATAATTCCTGCTGAGGTAAGGTATTCTAATATAAAACCAAATGCCAAACTTCTATATGGAGAAATAACAGCGTTAAGTGGTAAGCTAGGATATTGCTATGCAACTAATATTTATTTTGCTAATTTATATGGTGTTAGTAAAAACACTATAAGCAGTTGGATTAGTGATTTAAAAAAATTAGGATTTATAACAGTAGTTGTAGAAAGAAATGACAAAAAGCAGATAATAAAAAGATGTATAGGTATTACGAAAAAGATTGATACCCCTATACTTAAAAAGATGAAAGGTAATAATACAAGTATTAATAATACAAGTAATATAAATATAATTAAAGAAAAATTTATTACTGAGGTTATGACTTTTGATTATCCAAAAGATATGTTAGATGATTTTATAAACTATTGGACAGAGGGTAAAAAGAAAATGAGATACCAAAAACAAAACACTTTTGAAATTAAAGCTAGGTTATTGCGTTGGGAAAAAAATCAAAAGAAGTGGGATAAACCTCAAAAAATGAGTAAAATACAACAACATTTACAAAAAAATATTAATGTTAAAGAAAAACTAAAACAAAAATTTAAAAAATGAAATTAATTAAAACAATGACAGAAGAAGAATTAGAGATGTTTTCAGTAGATTTAGTTAGTAAGACATACATAGGGTTAGGACAAAACAATGTAGAAGAAGATACAATAATGATAATGTCGCAAAATTTAGCTAAAGATTTAAAAAGAATTTATAAAAACTTTTATATTGAAGATGCTGAAAATGCTTTTTATGAAGGAATAAGAATGGATATGAAAACAGATTTTATTCATTTTAACATTCCAGTTTATATAAGGTGGTTAAAAAGTTATAAAGAATTAATATGGGAAGCAAGATCAAGAGTAGATAGTGGAGAAAATCCTAAACAAGTACCACATTATAGGCCTGAACCAAAACTATTAAAATAAAAAAAATGAAAAAAGTAGAAAAAGTACCATTAATTATTTTTAAACATCAATTAGAAATAAATCACAAGTTGCAATTTAAGTTACATTGGCTTGAAACATTTTTAGAATATATTAAGAAAAATAATATAGAATTATATAAAAAAGCTAATAAATATACAAATGATTTACAAGCAAATGATTATTTTACAGAAGAAGATAAGAAAAAATGGGGTATAAAATGATAGGTTGGGTAATAATAATAGCAATAGTGCTGCATATAAACTATAAACTAAAAGAATGAAAACAAAAGACAAGGTAAGATATTGGCTTACAAAATTTGAACATTTAAGAGATAATGATTATAAATTATGTTGTAATATTTGGAATCAAGAATTAAAAGAATTTATTATTATGGATAATTCAACTGCTAGAGATTTTTTAAGAATATATGCTTTAGGGAAATTAACATCAGCACCAAGTATTAAAAGAGCAAGAGCAAAACTCCAAGAAGAAGAACCTGGATTAAGAGGTAATAAATATAAGTTAAGAAAGAAAACTTATAACAAGGAATGGCGTAAAATAGCAGGAGTATGAAAAAAACTATAAGTCAATTAAAAAAAGAATTAGATAAATGGTTTAGTCTTTACATTAGAATAAGATATGCTGCTGAAGTTACAGGTGTATGTCAATGCTTCACTTGTGGAAAGGTAGATCATTATAAAAAAATGCAATGTGGTCATTTTCAAAGTCGCAGACATTTATCTACAAGATGGAATGAGCAAAATTGTCAAGTGCAATGTGTTGGGTGTAATATGTTTAAGCAAGGAGAACAATGGAAATTTGGACTTAGATTAGATTATAAATATGGCGAAGGAACATCTGAAGAACTAGAAGTGTTAGCACTTAAAACACATAAAAAATTAAAGTGGGAATATATAGATGACATTAGTTATTATAAAAACTTTGTTAAAAACTTAAAAGAAGAAAAAAAGATTCTATAAAAAATTCTATTAGATTTGGAATATGCTTAAACCAATATATACAAGTGAAGAACATAAAACAATAATAAATTTATATCTAAAAACTTGTAAAGATTTTTGCAAAGACATAACCACTAGATCTAAATACAATAATTATTTAGAAGTCTTAGATACTATAATAGAATATCATAATAATTATGGTGATGTAAAAGAAAGCAATTTTTATGATTGGTTAATGGTCATCCCTTCAAATGTTACAGTTGCCACAAATGCATTTTTTGCAGGAGTAGAAACAAGAAGAAATGCAGCAACATTAAGAAGTTATAAAGTTATTTTAGAACAATTAGCACAAGAGGTTGTAGATAAAATAAATGATTTACAATTAAATAATGACTGAGATATATATAGAAATATCAAAATTGTCAGATAAGTTTAAAGAAATGTGTTATGGTATTACAAAAGATGAAAACAAAATAAATAATGTAGTACAGGAATTATTTCTATACTTACTAAGTATGAATCCAAAAACATTGTCAGATATTTGGGAGAAAGATGGAAAGCAAGGCATTATAAGATATAGTGCTGTGGTTTTAAAAAGAGCATTATTAAGTCCAAGAAGTTCATTTTATTATAAATATGATAAATACTATAAGCATATAGATAATTTTACTAATGTTGTAACTTATGATGTTATTGAATCAGGTGAAGTAATTCCACAAAAACACTTATACAATCTACCTAATGAAGAAGAAGATGTTGTTCATAATAAAAAGCTACATAAACTAGAATTAATCGATGCTGAGTTAGACAAATTAGACAGTTGGTATGATAGAGAACTGTTTAAGCTATACTATTATGAAGGTAACACATTAGATAGTTTAGCAGCTAAAACTAAGATAAGTAGAAATAGTTTGTTCACAACAATAGATAAAGTAAGGACAATATTAAAAAAAGAATTAAATGAATAGGTTTTTTGTGCCTAATGAAGTCTATGAAGATAGAATAGCAATCTGTAGGAGTTGTGTTTACTATAAAAAATTATTAGGAAATTGCTCCATTTGTAAATGCTTTATGAAGGTGAAAGCTAGAATCTCTAACCAACATTGTCCGCAGAAGTATTGGGATAAAACATCTGAGGTGATAAAAGCTCCTGATGATTTACCACAAGAAATAATAGATGAGATATTAGATATGTGGGATGATTTAAAAACAGGTAAAGCAAAGAACCAAGCAGCTAAAAAAAGAATGATTGAAACTTACAATACAATTTTTATGACTTCTTATTCGCCAGGCACTAATTGTGGTTCTTGTATATCTACTTGCTATGAAGGAATAAAAAAATTATATAATAAATACAAATGACAAATAAAAAAGACTATAAAAAACAAACACAACCAAGTTATTATTCAGGAACATTATATGGATATTCAGCTAAGGATATTGTAGATGATTTTAAACTTACTGCCTGGACAGCACAAGCTGTACAATATATATTAAGAGCTGGTAAAAAAGATGGTAGTCCTGCTGAACAAGATATACAGAAAGCTATAAATGTACTACAATTTGAATTAGATAAATTATATGAAGAAAGTAAAACTAAAACAGGAGGATTAGTAAGATGACAATATACAAATGCGAATGTTGTAAAGAAGAAAAAGAAATAGCTAAAGCAACCATAGTTTTAAGAGATGGTAAATGGGTATGTAAAGAAGCTGAATGTATTTGTGGGAAGTATATGGATAGTAAACCTGAAGATGGTATGCCACAACTAAAAAGAACTGAAGCATCACTAAGTAAAAAAAAAAGACACGATAAGTTGTGGGATGGTGCAAAAGAAAAACTAATAGGAGAACGAGGTATTAACGAACCATTTAAGTAATGAAGAAAAAAAGATCAAGAACATATTTAAAAAGTCAAAGAAATAAAGCAGTAAAATATTATTTTGAAAATCCTGATATTACATTAAAAAGTTTATGTGAAAAATTTAGAGTACATCAAAATAAATTAAGTAAAGATATAAGTGAAAAATTACAAGAAAGATTTAATAATTGTGTAGCAAGAAAATTTAATAAATGAATTTTGTAGTAAATACAACCCAAGACAAACAGACATTATTTAACTACTTAAAAGAGTTAGGAAACGATTATATAGTAAAGGTAAAGAAACAAAGAAACAATAGGAGCAATATGCAGAACAATTATTATTGGGCTTGTATAGTACAACCATTAGCAAATGAATTAGGATATTTTCCTGATGAAATGCACGATACACTTAAAATAAAGTTTTCAAGTGAATGGCAAAGTATAGACATAAACGATAAACAGATAGGACTACAAAAAGTAAAAAGCACGGCTAAGATGAATAGTAAAGAGTTTGAAATATATGCAGACCAAATAAGGATATGGGCAATGACAGAACTAGGTATAAAATTAATGCTACCAAATGAATACGAATAAATTCTATTATATAGTACAACTTGATTAATCAAATTATTTCAAAATGAATACACACGGAGGTAAAAGAATGGGTGCAGGTAGAAAACCTAAAGCAGATGAACAAAAGCTAATAGAGAAACTTACACCATTAAATGAACTAGCATTAGACTCATTAAAAAAAGGATTAGAGAAAAAAGAACAATGGGCAGTTAAGTTATACTTTGAATATTTTTATGGTAGACCACAACAAAGAGTTGATGTTACAACTAATGAAGAAAGTCTAAATATGCCATTAATAAACTTTGTAAAAACTGAATCTTAACGAAAAATATAATCCATTATTTGAATCTGATGCACGTTATTTTATAATAACAGGTGGTAGAGGATCAGGTAAATCATTTGCTGTAACAGTATTTCTAACACTACTTACAATGTCAGCAAACATTAGAATATTGTTTACACGTTACACTATGGTGTCAGCACACTTATCAATAATACCTGAGTTCCTGGAAAAGATAGGTCTATTAGGATTTGATGATATATTTAATGTAAACAAAGCTGAAGTAGTAAACACTAAAAACAATAGTGATATATTATTTAGAGGTATTAAGACATCAGCAGGAAACCAAACTGCAAGTTTAAAATCATTAACAGGGGTTTCAAATTGGATTCTTGATGAGGCAGAAGAATTAACAGATGAAGATATATTTGATACTATTGATTTAAGTATTAGAGAAAAAGATATACAGAATAGAATTATACTTATATTGAATCCTGTTACTAAAGAACATTGGATATACAATAGGTTCTTCCAAAACAAAGGCGTAGAAGCAGGTTTTAATGGCGTTAAAGACAATATATGCTATATCCATAGCACATACCTAGACAACATAGAAAACCTCTCTAAGAGCTTCCTAGAACGTGTAGAAGCTATAAAGCATAGAAACTTTAAAAAGTATAAGCATAAAATACTTGGTGGGTGGTTAGATAAAGCTGAGGGTGTAGTATTTGAGAACTGGAGTATAGGAGAATTTAATCCTGACAACCTACAAACATCTTGTGGAATGGACTTTGGTTTTAGTGTTGATCCTGATAGTCTTGTAGAAGTAGCAATAGATAAAAGAAAAAAGAAAATGTATCTTAAAGAACATATATATCAAAATGGTTTAAAATCACACGAATTAGCACAGATAGTTTTAGATAAAGTAGATAATAAACTTATAATAGCTGATAGTGCAGAACCAAGACTTATAGAAGATTTAAGACATTTAGGTATTAATATAAAACCTGTAAAAAAAGGAACAATTGAAAGTGGGATTACCAGGATGCAAGATTATGAATTAATTGTATCACCTGAATCTATAAACATAGCTAAGGAGTTAAACAATTATGTTTATGCAGATAAAGGTAGTAAGTTATATGTAGATGCATACAACCACGCAATTGATGCCTGTCGTTATAATGTAATTTATCATTTAGATAACCCTAATTATGGTAAGTATTTTGTACAGTAAACCCCCAGCATTAATAATGGAATGACAAAGAGAAGAATTAGGGGATTTACTGAACTTAATAAAATGAAGCAGCAAATATAAACATTTTAAACTAAAAAACAACTTTTTCTATTATATAGTATATGAAGGTCAAAATTAAGAAGCAGGGCAAGGTAAAAGAGTTCAAGCTAATAAAAAAATGGTCAGATGTAACTCTTGAAAAATGGCTAAAATTAATAGACTTTCATAATGAAAGTAAAAGTGGTGAAGCACTAAAAACAATAGCAGCTTTGTCTGATATTCCAAAAAAGTTAATTAAGCAATTGGAATTAAAAGATGTAGCAGTTATAATGAGTAACATTGCTGAACTACAAAAGAAGCAAAATAGTTCTTTAAAAAGATTAATTGAAGTTGAAGGTAAGGAATATGGATTCCATCCTGATTTGGATAGTATAACATTAGGTGAATATGCAGATATTGAAACATTTATAAAAAATGATATTGAAAAGCATTTACCTGAATTAATGGCTATACTATATAGACCAATAGCGGAGAAAGGAGAAAATGGAGTTTATACAATCCAGGCGTATGATGGTAATATACGGATTAGGGCAGAGCAAATGAAAAAGATGAAAGCAGAACAAGTGCAAAGTGCATTGGTTTTTTTTTATCATTTCGTGAACGTATTGTTAAAGACTTTGCCATCATATTTGATGGAACGGCTGAAGGAAATGAAGATGCAATTGCAACAGAATCATTCGCAGAAAAATGGGGGTGGTTTGGCGTAATGTATAGATTAACAAATGGTGAAATAGTAAATTTAGAAAGAATAACAAATCTTAGCTTGTTAGAATGTTTAACCTGGTTAAGTTATGAAACAGATTTGAATGCACAAAATAAAGTAAAATATGGCAGTAAACAATAAGACATATAATAACGTAGTAAACACAATAGCAAGACTAGGTGAATACCACGAACAAATATCAACAGTATCTATTGGAGATATATATGATATTTCTTTGGAGAAGCTCGAAAAATATCCACTACTTCATATAAATCCTGTAAGCGTAACAACAGGAGATTCAGAATTAGTGTATAACTTTCAACTGTTTATTATGGATATGGTAAGCGAAAAAAGTGAATGGCAAACTAAACAACATTCATTACTTACTAAGTTAGTAAATACTAAGAATAATGAACAAGAAGTATTTAATCAATGTTTAGAAATAGCAACAGACTTTATAGGTATGTTAAGACATAGTTCAAGACAATCATTAGAAGGAACAAATGATATTAATGCACCACTATATTTTACACAAGATCAATTTACAATAGAACCCTTTAGTGAAAGGTTTGACAATCTTTGTTGTGGATGGGTGTTTAACATAGGTGTTAAAGTTATGAATGACTTTGATACTTGTAATATTCCTGTAACTAATGCAGGAGCAGGATATTAATGAAATTTAAAATAGGAAAATATACAATAGAAATAGGATTTTTTAAAATAACTATAAGATTATGAATTACGAAGATGTATTACAACAATTAGAAGCAATAAGTATTAAGTTAGAATCTTATAATGATTATCCTGAATCAGCAACTAACAATGCTAAACGTGCTAGAAAATGGAAAGAAGAAAATGGTAGTGATTGTGGTACAAGGGTGGGGTGGACAAGAAGCTCACAACTTGCAGATAGAAAACCAATAAGTAGAGATACAATAGCACGTATGGCATCATTTAAAAGACATCAACAACACAAAGATGTACCATATTCAGAAGGATGTGGTGGTCTTATGTGGGATGCTTGGGGTGGAACTTCAGGTATCAATTGGGCAATTAATAAATTAAAACAAATAGATAAAAAATAAAATTATGGCAGACTTAGTAACAACAATAAGTGAAAGTGTAACATTAAATGGTTCTGTAAGAGGTTCATCAAACTCATTAACCACAACAGGAATTGTAGATGTATTTGAAAGAATATTGACTTGCGCACATTCACAAACAACAACAGTAGCAGTTTTTAACTCAACACCACACGGAGCAGCAGGCGCATTAGATGTAGAAAATTGTAAATATTTAAGGGTAACAAATTTAAGTACAGATCAAGATATAAAACTAGCTTTAGTAACTGCTAACACTAATTATCAAGTTACAGTTAGAGCAGGTGGTTCACACGTTTTATTTCAAGCAGAAAATGCACTTATAGGTGAAGAAGATGCAAGTCCTGCATTTCCAACACTAGAAGATATTGTTACTGTACAAGTAAGACCATCAGCATCAACTGATGTACAAGTAGAAGTGTTTGCAGGATTAGTATAATGAAAACTGAAAATTTAGAAAGGTACTTAAATTCTTTTGGTAAAGAAGTAGTTAAAAATGCTAGAAAAAACTTATCTAAAGCAGGAAAAGGTGGAGGTAAGTTGGAGCAATCAATAAAATTTCAAGTGGTTACTGATACTGATGGTTTTAAAGTACAATTCTATATGGCAGATTATGGAACATTTGTAGATAAAGGAGTTAAAGGAGCAGGTGGTAAAATTAAGTCAGGAAAACATAAAGGAACTTGGGGTGGAAGAAGGCATTATATAACTTGGCAAGGCAAAAGAAAAGATAGTCCATACAAATTTGGTAGTGGAAAAGGAAAAAAAAATGGAATATATAAAGGTATTGGTTCTTTTATAAGAAAAAAGGGATTGCAACCAAGAAGTGAGGGTGGACAATTTATGACAACAGCAGGATTAAAAATAGCAATAGTTAAAGTATTATGGACAAAAGGAATACACGGAATAAGTTTTTTTCAAAAGTCTTTAATGCTTGGAATGAAACAATTTGGTAAAGACTTACTAAGTAATGTAAAAGAAGATATAATAGCAGGATTAACAACAGTAAAATAATGGCATATTCAAATTCAACAATAGAACAACAACCTTTATATACTCAACTACCTGTTGGGCAGGAAGTTATATTTGTAGTATCTAATGCTGCAATAATTGCTAATGAAACAAAGGTTAAGTATTGTGCAGAAGTACACATAAGTGATTCAACACCTCCAAATCCATCAACAACTGATGATATAGTTGGAACTTTTAAAACAACACCAAACGCAACAGGTGTAGGGATTTTTGATTTTAGAAATGTTGTAGAAAATTATGTTTCAGCAGACAATTTAGCATCATCACATAGTTCTTACAAAATAACACAATTATCTCCTGCTTCACCTTATCCTATACATATAATAGACAAATATTCATTAAGTGATAATTCAACTAGATATTTAGTAATACAATTTTATGTTGAATATTTAGGTGCTGACACTTTAAGGCCAACTATAGTATCAAGAGCAGATGGAACTTCTGTTAATTCAGACTTATTTACCTTATTCAATGGATATTTAAAATATACTGATGTATTGACAATGGGTGGTAGTAATAATCCTTTTGATTTTGGATATAATTTAAGTAGTTTTAATTTAAGTACACAGACAGATAAATTTCTTACTAATGCACCTATTTCACAAACTTGTAATTTAAATGATTATGGTACTATTGCATTTTTAGCACCAAATGATAATTTGGATTATTTTACTTTAACTTATTATGATTCTGATACCTCTACACTAGGAACAGAAAATGTTAATAGAACAGAAGCAAATGGTGCTTATAATGTTTTTAGTTCAGATGTAAAAAACCAAATAATATACTTTGGATGTTTTCCAGGAAACTTACAAAATTGGTCAAGTACTTTCCAAGCACTAGTTGCGGATGGAACTATTGATGGGGGTTCTATAAGAGTACAAGCAAGAACCAATGATACTACTTTGCCTAATTATCCTAGAGTTTCAGCAGTATATACTATTAATATAAATTGTGATGATTTAAAAGGTTACGAGAGTATAAGACTTTGTTGGTTAAATCAATGGGGGGTTTGGGATTATTACACATTTACTAAAAAATCAACAAGAAATATAAGTACACAAGGAACTACATATCAACAATTAGAAGGAAGTTGGAATAGCAGTCGATACAGATTAGATAGTTATAAAGGAGGTAAAAAAGCATTTAGAGTTAATGCTACAGAACGTATATCTATGAATACAGATTTTGTAAGTGAAGATTTTAATACAATGTTTGAAGAATTAGTTAATAGTCCTGAAGTTTATATGTTAGATGAATATCAATCAGATGGAGTATCTTCAGCATTAAACCAATATGTAACACCTGTAAGACTTACAACATCTAGCTTTACAAGAAAGACAATAGCTAATGACAAATTAATTCAATACACTTTTGAAGTAGAAAAAAGTAAAACACTAAGAACACAAGCAGTATAATGAGCATACAACTTATAGTATATCCACAATCTTATGATGGTTCATTTAATCCAATAGTAGGTGCTACATCACAATATATGGTAGATGGAATTAATTTTGCTACTATAAATACATCTACATCTAGTTTAAGTTTGGCTGCACCTACTTTTACTAATGCAATAAGTAATATGTCTGTTATACCAATTAATACTTGGTACAGATTTAGTGGTGATTTAACTGCTGTAACAGAATCATCAGGTTCAATAACAATAGGTGCGCAAAGAGGGGTAATACAACAATTATCTAATTTAGCAGTTAATACAGGGTATATAATTACAATAGATGTTGGTACTTATGCATCAACATTAGAAATACAACAATATACAGGTACAGTTTTACAAGCAACTTTTCCAATAACATCATCAGGTGTAAATACAATATCTTTTCAAGCACAATCAACTTCTGACACTATTTTAATTTATAGCACAGCAACAAATGTTATAAATAGTATATCAATAACAGCAAGAAGCATACAACCATCAGGAAACACTACCTTTTTAGGTACAGATGGTCAAGTAATATGTGATTTGTATGAAGATGAAGATATACCATTAAGTTTAAGTGTAGATGACTTTAAAAATGTTGCTGAACAAGTACAGTCATATTCTAAAGCATTTAATTTACCAGGCACTAAAAGAAACAACAAAATATTTGACAATCTTTTTGAAATAACAAGATCAGATGATGGGGTTATATTTAATCCTTATGTAAAAACACAATGTAAGCTAAAACAGGATGGGTTTATACTTTTTGAGGGTTATTTAAGAATGATAGATATTCAAGAAAAGCAAGGTGAAATAAGTTATAATGTAAACCTATATTCTGAAGTAATAGCATTAGCAGATGTGTTAGGAGATAAAAAGTTTTCTGATATAGATTTAGAAGAATTAGACCACAATTATAATAAAACAAATATTAAAAATAGTTGGAATGATAGTGGTACAGGTATTAGTTATTATAGTTCAAGCACATCAGGATTTAGAGATGATTTTTCTACTTTAAAATACCCTTTTGTTAATTGGAATAATGAATGGATAATTGCTAATAATCCTGGTGGAACTTCAGGGCCTACTGATGGATTTCCTGAACTTAAAACATTAGAACAAGCATTTAGACCTTTTATAAATATTAAATATTTAATAGATAGAATATTTAATCAAGATGATGTTCCTTTTACTTATGAAAGTGTATTTTTTGATAGTACTGATTTTAATAAATTATATATGGATTTTAATTGGGGTTCAGATACTTTTCCAACGCAATTAGACACAAGTACTTTTACAGGGCTATATACTTACAATTTCGGAGATGGAAGTGCATCAAATTATGCTACAACATCTTATGATGTAATGAATTTAAGTTATAATATACCAGGATATGGGGGGTTAACTCCACCTAATTATGATGATGCAACAAATATTATAACATCAACAGCAGTAAATGAACATTATAATATACAATATACTTATAGTATTGAAAATACAGACACAGTTGCAAGAGATATAGAATGTAGATGGTTATACGATACCACAGTATTAAATTATTCAGGAGTTATAACAATACCTGCTGGTGGTATTTTTTATTATACTGGAACATTAAATGTTTTAATGGATGGAATAGGGCAAACACTAAAAGTTCAATTTAAAACAGATAGTGGTACAGCAAGTAAAGTAAGACAATTAGAAAATACTTTCCCAAATAACGGAGCAATTGTAGTGTTTAATGTAGGTATACAATCAGCAACATATAGTACATTTGTACAAACAGCAAGAGGTGAGGTTGGACAATGGAATTTTTTAAAAGGATTAATGACTATGTTTAATTTAGTTAGTGTACCTGATAAAAATAATCCTAACCATATTTTAATAGAACCTTATAATGATATTTTTATAGAAAACTCAGATAGTAAACAATGGAATTGGACAGACAAAATAGATGTAGAAGAAATGAAGTTAGAACCATTAACTAATTTAAAGAAACATACTATTTTTAAATTTGTAGAAGATGATGATGATTTTGCTTTTCAAAATTATAAATATCAAGTTGATGGGCATTTATATGGTAGTCAAAAATGGGATGCATCAACAAACTTTAATGGGCAAAAAACTATTTTTGTAGATGAAGAAGAAATAGTAGCAGAACCATTTGCAGCAACAGTTGTAAAACCTCTTGCTCCACAATTTAGTGATTTTATTGTTCCTGCTATATATTCTTATAATCCTGATGATGGAACTTCAGAAGGGTTTGACAATAGTCCTAGAATTATGTATAATAATGGTAAAAAAACATTAACTACCTGTACATATTATATACCTGCACAAAATGGTTTATCTAGTGAGAATCAACCAGACTTTTTACAATTTAGTCATTTAACAGATATACCTACTGTAACAAGTATCCCCCCTGTTGATACAGATACTAGAGATTTTCATTTTGGAGTATGTCAATTAATACAACCTATTGGAAATAGTACATTTAATAATTTATTCTATTTATATTGGTTTGCATATATTAAAGAATTATATGATGCTAATACAAGAACAATGACTATAAAAGTTAATTTAACACCTGGAGATATTTCTACGTTTAGATTTTATGATACAGTAATAATTAAAAATAGAGAATTTAGAGTTAATAAGATTGACTATAAACCAAACGATTTAGCAACAATAGAATTTATACTTATACCATAATGGCGACAACACCTTATTTAAACGGATATTCAATTAAACCAATTACTGTAACACCAACAGGTCAAGTGTTGTTTACTGATGGAACAAACCAAGTAATTCCTAATCAGCAACAATGCGAAGCTTATGGTTTTACCTATGATGATGCAACAGGAACTTGTTCAGCTTATAAATATACAGACCATCTAAGCAGGGGTGTTAATAATCAAAACAACAATATACAAGGAAGTAGTAATACAATAGAAACAGGAACTAATAATACCTATATAATGGGTGAAAATAACACTATAAAAGGGTTATCAAGAAATAATATTGTTGGTGGTGTAAATAATATAATTCAAAACGATATAAATAATGCTACTGTTTTTGGTGTAGGTGGTGATGCAGTATTTAATAATGCTATGATTTTTGGAGGGAATAATCAAGATGATAGAGCAGGTACTAGACAAATAATAACATTAATGTATGGATGTCAAACAACTAACAATTCTACTGTTGATAGTTTTCCAAATAATTCTGTAAGCACAGAAGTGTTTTTCCAACCACAAGTTAATAGAGTTTATTACTTTCAATCAGAAACATTAGCAGTAAGGGTAGGTGGAACAAGTGGTTCAGGAGCAGTTGGAGATTTTAAGTCTTGGGTAGAAAGGGGTGTTGTAAAGTGCAATGGAACAGGAACATTAAGTATAGACAGATCAAGAACATCACCTGCTGATAGTGGAACAACAACAGGATGGAGTCCAATCAATGCAGTAAGTGGTTCTGATTTTAGACAAACAGTAAAAGGAGCAACAGATATGACAATAGAATGGGTAAGCACAATAAGATTTATGCAATTATTTACAGGTGTAACATTACCTTAAAAAAAATAAAGATATGGCAGAAAAGACAATATTAGAAGCAGAAGTAAAATCAAATGTAGGTGAAGTTACTAAAGATGTAGAAAAGCTAGACAAAGCAACTGATAAAGCATCAGGTGGTTTTAAAGGTATAGGCAAGGCAGTAAAAGGAGTTGGTACAGCGTTAAAAGCAGCAGGAATTGGATTAATAGTAGGTTTATTAGCTAAACTTGGTGAAGTGTTTAGTAAAAATCAAAGAGTCTTAGACACCTTTAATACTGCAATGACAACTTTAAGCATAGCATTTAATGATTTGTTTAGCTATATAGAAACTAATTTAAGTACAATAACAGGTTTTTTTAAGGATATATTTGAAAATCCTGCACAAAAAGTAAAAGACTTAGGAAATGCTATTAAAGAGGGATTGATAGATAGATTTAATCAAGCATTAGAAGTAATGAGTTTAGTTGGTAAATCTTTTGGTCAATTAATTAAAGGTGAATTTAGTGCAGCTTTTGATACTATAAAAGAAGCAGGAAAAGAAACAGTAGATGTATTTACAGGAGTAGATAAAAGTTATGAGAAAGTAAGTACGACAATTACTAATTATACTAAAAAAGTAATTGAACAAGGAAAAGCAATTACTGAAACAGAAAAAGCAGCTAATAGAGCAGCAGTAGAATTTGCTAAATTAAATGCTCAATATTTAAAAGATGCAGAAGTTCAAAGGCAAATTAGAGATGATGAAACTAAAACATTCCAAGAAAGGATTGATGCTAACAAAGAACTTGATAAAATATTAGCAGACCAACAAGCTGCACAAAAGGAACAGATACAATTACAAATAGATGCTGCCCAAGCACAATTTGACATTAATGATAGTGAAGAAAACTTTATAGCTTTACAGGAAGCGAAAGTATCAATGCTTGAACTTGAAGAAACTATTACAGGACAATTATCAGAACAAAAGACCAATCAAGTCGCATTAGAAAAAGAATTATTAGAAGCACAAAATGAATTAAGAGCTGAGGGATTGACAGGTATTGAAAGAGAATTATCAGAATTAGAATCATCTTATAAGCAAAAACTAGATATGGCTAGAAAGTCAGGGGTAGATACTACTGCTATTACTAAACAGTATGAAAAACAAAAATCTGATATTTTAAGAGAAAACACAGATGCACAACTAGCAGCGTTTTCACAATTAGCAGGTGCTTTAAGTGGTTTAGCAGGTGAAAATAAAGAGTTAGCAGCAGCAGGAGCAATCATAGATACTTATGCAGGAGCAAACAAAGCATTTGCACAAGGTGGTGTAGCAGGTTTTGTTACAGGTGCAGCTATTATTGCAGCAGGTTTAGCTAACTTACAAAAAATATATGCTGTTGATATTCCTGGTGGTAGTGGAGGTTCAGGAACAATAAGTCAAAATCAAACACCTGCACCACAAATGATGTCAGGAGCATTTGAATTAACAGGAGGACAAGCACCTGAACCATTACGTGCTTACGTAGTTACTGATGAAATGACTAATAGTCAAAACCAATTAGCAAACATAAGAAGAAGGGCGACAATTTAAAAATCAAATAAATATTAACTAAATCTATTATATAATATGCCGTGTAAGAAATGTAAAGATGGAAAATATAAGTGGGGTAATACAGGAGAATGTAAATATGCCACTAAAGATGAATGTGAAAAAGCAAATCCAAAAAATTATAAAGAAATGAAACAATACCCAACACCTTTAGGTAAAACGTATGAAGAATACGAAAAAGAATTAAAAGAATATAATTTGAGTTCACAAAGAGTTGAGTTGGCTTCTATTCAAGATTTTGACAAATTATTTAAAGATGCAGAAAAACAAATAGGAGTAGCAGAAGGTAAATCATTAGGAGATGTAAGAAAAGCAGTAGTAAAAGCAGATAGTGAATTTTTAAAGTTATCAAGAATAGTAAGTGAAGCATTAGATATGGCTGAAAAGATTGAAAAAGCTGCAAAAGAGTTGGGGATTGATTTAGGCAATGAAATAAAGGGTAAAGTAAACGTGCTTAAAGGGGCAGATGATAGGGCAGAATATTGGGTAAAAGAACTTAATGCAGACCAATATAGATAAAATAAAAATTATGAAAGAAACTAAAATAGTAGAATTAGTAATAGCAGATGATAGTCAAGAACTAGCTATTGATGCTATTAGCTTAGTATCATCACCTGCAATAGAGCAAGACTTTGTATTCTTTGGTAAAGAGAAAAACAACTTGACATTTGCAAAGGTAGATGAAGAAAAAAGAATGTTAGTTAGTCCTGCTTTAATACCTAACAAGCAAATATTTAGATATGATCCTAATACAGATTCAGAATACTATGTTTACTTTAGTCCTGACACAGTTAGAAAAGCTAGTGAATTATATTTAAAACATAACAATCACCACAAAGCTACACACGAACATAAAGACAGAGTATCAGGAGTTCTAACAGTAGAATCCTGGATTAAAGAAGGTGATAGTGATAAGTCTAAAATGTATGGCTACGACTTGCCTAACGGAACTTGGTTCGTTAAAATGAAGATAGAAAATGATGACTTATGGAAAAAGATAAAAGATGGAGAACTTAAAGGTCTTTCAATTGAAGGATATTTCACAAATAAATTTGAAGCTATGCAAAAGAAAGAATTTACAACAGAAGAAATAAGAACTGCATTAAAAGAATTGTTAAGTGTTCAGAAAGTTGAGTTGGGATTAATTGATGATGTAAATAAAACATATAACGCTATAAAAAAAGTTAAAGACAAAATGGACGATGATTTAGCTAAAGCAAAGCGTTCTGCAATTATAGGTGATACAGAAATACAAAATTTTAATAAATTAGTAGGAGATGTTGAAAAAGCTGCAAAGGAATTAGGAATACCTGTAAGCGATATGAATTTACAAAAATTATCTAACGATATAAAAAGTTTTCAAAAAGATTTTAATACTGTAATAGAAGCGTAAAAAATAAAATAATATGAAACCAACACCAGAACAAATACTAAGTGCTTTAAATAAGCTAATAAGAGAATCTAAAACTGAACTAAAAACTGAAAAGGTTGAGTTGGCATTAGTTGATGATATAGAAAAAATATATGGGGAAGTAATTAATAACGCATCTAAAGCAGATAAGTCTAAAAACAACGCAATAGAAAGTATTAGAAAATTTAAACTTGAAGCTGTAAAAATAAAACAAGATAGTGCGCAAGGATTAAAAAAATTAAAAGAATTTAAAGATGCTGCAAAAGAATTGGGTATTGATGTTCCTAGCAGAATACAAGGTTTTAAAAAATCATTTGAAACCTCTTTAAAATCTATGGAGAATTTTCAATCAGCAGCAGATAAAGCTATCAAATTACTTTAAAAATCAAATAAATAAATAACTATTCTATTATATTAAAAAAGAAACTATGGATTTAAAAGAACAAATTTTAGTAGCACTTGGCTTAAACAAAGCTGAGAAAGAAGTAAAAATGGCTTGGCAAGCTAAAAGCGAAGATGGTACAATCTTTGTTTCTACTGCTGAGGAATTAGAAGCAGGTGTAGACATTTCAGTATTAACAGAAGATGGAACTACAATATTATTACCTGTTGGAACTTACAAAACTGACACAGGAGTATCTTTTAGAGTTGAAGAAGAAGGTATTGTTGGTGAAGTTATTGAATCAGAAACTGAAGAAAAAGAAGAAGCATCAGAAGAAGTTAAAGAAGAATTAGCTGAAGAAGATGACAAAGACAATTATGATGAAGAAGCTGATGTAGCTGATTGGCAAGGTATGGAAAAGCGTATCAAAAACCTAGAAGATGCAGTAGCTGATCTTAAAAAAGAAATAGGAGAAACAGGTGATGTTGAAGAAATGGCTGAAGAAGTTGTTGAACCATCTACAAATCCTAAATCAATAAAGACTACTGAAGTAGTTGAATTTTCAGCAGAAGAAGAAATTGAAAAATTAAAAGCTGAGAATGAAGCGTTAAGAACTGAATTAGCAGAATCTCCTGCTGACACACCAATTAACACAAATAAATTTAGTTCAGATAGACCTACTTTAAGCAGAAAAGAATATAACAAGTTATCTAAGCACGAAAGATTCTTGTATAACTTAAATAAATAATATTAATTAATAAATAAAAAAACAAAATTATGGCGTTTACTACAACATCAAATTTCGCAGGAAAAGCAGCAGGGTTTTATATCTCAGCAGCTTTAAAAGAAGCGACATCTTTGGATTATTTAACAAAGATAGAAAACATTAAATTTAAGTCTAATATCCAACGTATGGCAGGATCAGGAGTAGTTGCAGATGCAACTTGTGATTTTAATGATGCAGGAACATTAGCACTTACTGAAAAAGTATTAGAACCTAAAAATCTACAAATTAACTTAGACCTTTGTAAGTCTACTTTATTAGATTCTTGGGAAGCTCTACAGATGAGAGCAGGAGCAGGCGCACCACCACCTGCAAGTTTTGATGACTATGTTATCTCATATATGGGAGAAATCATAGCACAAGCAACTGAAGAAAGTGTTTGGAGTGGAGCGGCTGCTAGTGCAGGACAATTTACAGGATTCTTAACTGCTACAACAGGTATCTTTGCAGTAGATGGAACAGTAGTGGGTTCTACTGCATCAGCGGCTTATACAGCAGCTAACATTATAGCTAACTTACAACAATTAACAGCAGATATGGCAGCTAATATATCCCCTGTATTAAGAAAAGAGGACTTACATATTTATATGAATCCTAAAACTTATGCATTCTATATTTCAGCTGTATCTACATTAGGATATGTTAATGCTTACAATATGAATGGTGATTATGAGCCAGTATTTGAGGGTTACAAAATTGCAGTTTGTCCAGGAATGCCAGACAATCAATTAGTAGCAGCAGAAAAGTCAAATCTATTCTTTGGAACGGATTTATTAAGCGACCACACAAGAATTACTTTGATGGATATGGCAAATCTTGATGGTTCAGACAATATGAGATTAGTAGCTAGATACTCAGGTGGTGTTCAGTTAGGAGTAGGAGCAGATATAGTTCATCAAGATTAAAACTAATTACAAGAAGTGGGTGCTTCGGCACTCACTCCTTTAACCTTAAAAAAATAAATAAATATGGCTTGTACAGCGTTAACAAAAGGTAGAGGACTTGATTGTAATAGAATTAGTGGTGGAATAAAGTTTATATATTTCGCAGTTTATGACCAAGTAACTTCAATACCAACAGCAAATGGTGAAATTACTGATTTAGAAATGGGTAGTAATATGTTGTATAGATACACAATGCCATTAGGCGTTGCTAGTCTTACAGATACTATTACAGGTTCAAGAGAGAACGGAACAATCTTTTATACACCAACAGTAAATATTATACTAAACAGACTGACTAAAGAAGATCAGAATGAGATAAAATTATTAGGACAAACTAAAGTTATTATATTTGCACAATTAAACCAAACAGTAACAGCAACAGGACACGATACTATTGTATGTTTAGGTAGTGTAAATGGAATGGAACTTAATGCAGGAACTATGGATAGTGGAGCAGCGTTTGGAGATAGAAATGGTTACACTTTGACCTTTGATGGTTTAGAGCAACAGCCATTCCAATTTGTGCCTGACTATACTACTAATCCATTTGATAATGCAGGATTTACATTAGGAGGTGTAGACAGCAACTAGACTTGGTAGTTTTCATATATTTCTTAGATTAGGGTGGGCATTGTCCACCTTTTTCTTTTAATAAGCAAATAAAAACGGAGTTTTTCTATTATATAGTATGATACAAGCAATAACTGAAACTGATTTAACTACATATCTACAAACGGAAGATAATCGTATTGATACTTCTGTTAGTTCTGACAAGATAAGATACTTAGTAAAATTTACTAATGATATGGATAAGTCAGTACAATATGCTTATTCTAATGTTCATTTGGTTTATGATAGATATACAAAATTCCATTTTACATATAACGCAACTCCTGATGTATATACAGGAGATGTAAACTTTAAACCATCAGGATATTGGAAATATGAAGTATATGAAGTTAGTTGGACAGGAGCAGTAGCTATAAGCGCAGGAAACGCACCTGTAAACGAAGATGATGTGCTTCCAGTAGGCAGCACTCACGGAGTAGTTCAAGGGCTTGTAACGAAAGGAAAAATGTATGTAGCAGACAAATCAGGAACTGCACAAGTACAATATACACAACATCCTGAACCAAGTGGAACAAATTATATATTTTACGGACAATAAAAAATAAATTATGGCAATAGAAAATGTACAACAATTATTAACTGAGCAACTTGGAAAAAATGGTGGCACAGAAATATTTACAACAGTTAATCAAACAAGTAAAGATTGGTATTGTGTTTTTTTTCCTGTTGAAAGTGTAATAGCATCAATAACAGTAGCAGATGCAACAGGTGAAAGTGCTTTACAAACTACGATTCCAGCAGGAACTACGTTGTTTATGAACGTAACTCAAATACAGCTTACTAGTGGAGTTGGAGTAGGGTATCACGAAGGACCAACTACATAGAAATGAAATTAGCATTAGGAATATCTTTAAGTTCAAACAAAGGAGGAACTTCTTCTATAATTTCAATTGCTAATGCTTTTAAAGCAAGAGTAGAAGCAGCAGGAGGAACTTTTGAATCAAAACCTTGTTTGAATACACAATTAAATGCAATAAATAAAATAGCATAATATGAGTTTATTAGATGATGTAAGCATAATGGTAACTCCTAACGGAGTAAAAGCAAATATTTTATATTCTGTAATACCAGCAGCAGGAACAGCAGATATGGCTTTTACTAGAGCAACAACAGCAACTAGAGTTAATTCAGCAGGAACTGTCGCAAGTGTTGCAACAGGTGTACCTAGATTAGATTATAGAGTAGGGCAAGGTTGTCCACATATATTAGTAGAACCTGCAAGAGAAAACAAATTAACATATTCTCAAGATATAGATAATGCTGATTGGGCTAAATCTAATGTTACTGTTGTAGCAAATTCTACTGCAAGTCCTGATGGCACAACTAATGCAGAAAAAGTAACAAAAAATGGCAATAGTGCAAATGATAGAATAAGTCAAGTAGTTTCAGGTGGTGCAACTAATTCTACTAAATATTCTATAAGTGCTTTTGTAAAAAGTGTTGGTGATGTAACAGGTGCTAAAACTACACTTGCAGTTAAGCTTACAGCAGGTACATTATTTAGATTAACTTTTGAATGGACAGGAAATAGTTTAGCAATATCAACAGGGCATAATTCAGGAACAAGAACAAATGAATTTTGTGAAGATTATGGAAATGATTGGTATAGAATAGGATTTACTTATCAAGCAGATAGTACTGCTGCTGCAAGTTATAGACTAGATGTAGATAGAGCAAATGCTAGTGCTACAACAGGAATTTATGTTTGGGGATGTCAGCACGAAGAAGGGGGTTATAAAACATCATACATACCAACAACTTCAGCATCAGTAACAAGAAATCAAGAATTATTTACAAAAACAGGAATTGCAAGTTTAATTAATGATAGCGAAGGGGTATTGTATATAGAAGCAAAAACAACTTATGATAGTTCGCTATCAAGAAGAATAAGTTTGTCAGATGGAAGTACCGATAATAGAGTTTCATTAGAGTTTGATGACTCATCAAACAATAAAATAAAAGCGTTTATAAGTTTTGATGATACAGATACACAGTTAGAATATACTGCTTCAAATTTAGCACAATTCAATAAAATTGCTATAAAATATAAAGTAAATGATTTTGCTATCTGGTTTAATGGAACAGAAGTGGCTACTGATTCATCAGGAGCAATTCCTACAGGATTGACTCAGTTAGTATTTGATGGAGGAAATGGTTCAAATCAATTTTTTGGACAAGTAAGAAATATACAAGTTTATAAAACAGCATTAACTGATGACCAATTAGCAGCATTAACAACATAAAATATGCATATATACAAATTACATTACACAGACAATGAAGCAGCACATAATGACTTATTAGCAAAAGGTATTTATGAAGTTACTGAAGATGGTACACGTTACATTAATGGTACACAAGCAGTAGTTTATATAGGAAAAATTGCAGAAGTACCTGGAACTTATGATCCTGATGGAAATGAAATAACTCCACCAATATATTATGATGGTGTCTTTTATGATGTAATGACAACAGAAGTGATAGATTTTTTACCTAATAGAGTTTTTCCTGAAAAATATGTACATACATTTGCAGGATATCCAACACATCCTATACAATAAAATATAAAATATGAAAGACAATATCATTAATATTAACTTAGAAACTTCAACAGCACCAATAGTACAAGAAGTGCGTGGTAGAGATTGGATTGAGTATGGTACAGAAGATTGGAGAAACCTTTATCCACAGTTTCTTATAGATTTATACTATTCTAGTTCTATTTCAGCAGCTATTATAAATGCAACAGCAGAAATGATTGCAGGGGAAAATCTTATTATAGAAAATGAAGAAGATAGAGATTTAGAAGCTAGAGTTAAATTGCAGAACTTTATGGATAGAGCAAACGGAAATGAAAGTTTGCACGAAGTATTAAAAAAGGTAGCTTTTGATTTTAAATTACAAGGAGCATTTTGTCTTAACATTGTATGGAGTAAGGATAGAACTCAAATAGCTGAAATATACCACGTTGATGTGTCTAAAGTTCGTTGTGCAAGACCTGATGAATTTGGTAAGACTAAAGGGTACTACATCTCAGCAGATTGGTCAAATACTAGACAAAACAAACCTTATTATGTTCCTTGTTTTAATGTTAATGATAGAACATCAGCAAATCAAATAATGTATTCAGGTCTTTACAGTCCTAATATGAACTCTTATTATACACCTGATTATGTAAGTTGTAATAATTGGGCTTTGATAGATAGTCGTATTTCAGAATATCATCTTAATAATATAAGTGCAGGATTTTCAGGAAGTTTTATGATTAATTTTTCAAATGGTATTCCAACACAAGAAGAAAGATTCCAAATAGAACAAAGCATAACAGAAAAGTTTACAGGACAAAATAATGCAGGTAAGTTTGTATTAACTTTTTCAGATGATAAAACTAGAACACCTGAAGTAAATGCAATAAGTCCTGCTGACCTTGATAAGCAATATTTAGCACTTCAAGAGTTATTAACTCAAAACATACTTTCAGGACATAGGGTTACAAGTCCTATGTTGATGGGGATTAAAAATGATACAGGATTAGGCAGCAATGTAGATGAACTTAATAGTGCCTCAAATTTTTTCCTCAATACTGTCGTAAAACCATTCCAGGATCATATTGTTAAAATGCTTAGAAAAATATTCCAAGTTAATGATATGGATATGCCTGTTAATTTTGTACAGCTTAAACCAATCACATTAGAATTTACATCTGAGGACTTAAAAGCAGTAATGACAGAAACAGAAATTAGAGATGAATTAGGTTTAGAACCTTTAGATGTAGAAGTAAGAGAGGATTTTAGTAAAGTAGGAATGATTGATGGAAAACCTGTTTTTAGCACAATAGAAGAAGCTGAAGCACACGCAAAGACTTTGGGGTGCGAGGGGTACCATCCACACGAATTTGAGGGCAGAACTGTTTATATGGCTTGTAAAGACCATTCATCAGCAACAGAACTAGCAAAGTTTATAGATGAATATGGTGAAGATTTACCTGAAGATTGGGAATTAGTAGATGAAGAAAAGGTTGTAGATGAACATCCTGAATTTGATTTTGAAGAAGTATTAAATGATGTAGCACACGAAAAAGTAGAGTTAGCATCAACAGGTAGAGCTTTACCTGGCAGAAAGTCAGAACAAGATGGTATATCAAAAAAAACTTATGACTATTTTAGAGTAAGATATGTATATGCTGAAGATAATTTTTTAGTAAACAAAACAGGTCAAGAAAGACCATTTTGCAAACAAATGATGGGTGCTAAAAAGTTATATAGAAAAGAAGATATTGTAAGTATGTCAGGAAAAGTTGTAAATGATTATTACTATTCTAGAAATCAAAATAGAAATATAGGATGGGGACCTAAAGGGGCTTTAAAATATTCAATTTGGGAATACAAAGGAGGTGGTAATTGTCAGCATTTTTGGTTAAGACAAATCTACAAAACTACTTTAGGAAAATCAAGAACAACTAAGATAGATGATGCTGATTTAATAGGATATACAAAAGCTGTTTCAGAAGGGTTTAGACCTGAAAAGAATAGTCCATTAGTGGCTAAACCACCAAAGAGAATGAAGAATAAAGGATTTTTAACACCACGATAACTATGTCATACGTATTATTTATATCAGAACAAAAACTTAAAGACTCAACAGCAATAAATTTAAATGTTGATGTTAACCTATTACTGCCTTATGTAAGACAAGCACAAAAAATTTATGTTGAACCTAAATTAGGAACAGATTTATACGAAGCATTAAAGACTAAAATTTCAGGAAGCACACTAACAGGTGCATATGAAACTTTGGTAGATGATTATATAGGTGATATGCTACCAAATTGGGCGTTTTACCACGCTATTCCATTTTTAAGATTTAAGATAGAAAATGGTAATATATATTCTAAGACTTCAGAAACAGGAACAGCATTAACAACTGAAGAAGCACAACACCTTAGAGAGGAAGTTAGAAATACAGCAGAGTATTATACTGAAAGAATGATTGAATATGTAACTAATAATACATCAAGTTTTCCTGAATACAATACTAATAGTGGGGCAGATATAAGTCCTGATAGAAATGCCTATTATGGAGGAATGAATTTAGAAAGACCAAGACCACAAGGAACAAAAATAACTTTAAGAAACTTTTTATCTTCATCTGATTTATAATGAAAAAAAGATATAAAACAAAAGCAATAAATATAACGAAGCTAAAATCCTACTTGGATAAGCAAACAAAGAAAAAAACAAATGACAGATCTAAAAGACACAATACAAGTAGGGATAGCTAACGGATCAGCTATTGGAGTATCATTAGTAGAAGCAAATGAAATATTGACTTTTGTTTCACTATTACTAGCAATAGCATTTACAATTTACAAATTTTTTATATATGAAACGAAGAAAACTAAATAGCAAGAATCCTAAATATTTAAAAAATAATGAAAAACCTCGTGAATTTAGTAAAGAACTGGTTCAAGAAGTTAAGGGGTGTAAAATCTACAAAGTCTATTACCTCTAACTCTAACAACATAAACTTATTGCTTCTTAGAGATACATTTACAGATGAATCTACAATAGGAGAATTATTTTTAAATGGAGAAAGGTTTTGTGATACTTTAGAACTACCATATAGAGATAACCAAAAAAGTATATCCTGTATTCCAACAGGAGAATATAAGGTAAGATTAAGATTACCAAGAGAAAGTGCTACAAGGCACTATATACATTTATTAGTAAAAGATGTAAAAGACAGATCACATATATTATT
>VTLG01016453.1_pt1 | contig 29798 bp, 41 predicted proteins | sample 4694571 | NCBI WGS metagenome assembly VTLG01 (sample SAMN12604809, study PRJNA352737) | marine metagenome | biome: ENVO:00000447; feature: ENVO:00000209|ENVO:00000569|ENVO:01000036; material: ENVO:00002151; isolation source: viral sequences binned using virsorter ...
AGGGAATGTTTAAAGACGATTCTGGGCTTAGAGTTTCTTTGTACGATTTCTTTAGAAATCCTGGCGAAAAAGGTATTCAAACTGTTCATGCTAAAAAGTATTTAAACAATTTACTTTGGATGGTTAATAATAAAGAACCTGGTTGGCAGCAAAAGTTAGAAGAAAGCTTTGAAAAGTTTCATACCTTTTCCTGGAAACAAAAATTGCTTCATGATGCGTATGAGGCTTACAAAAAATTTGAAGTAGAGCAGGATAAATATTCTTGGAATGAAAATAATAATATAGAAAAGAGTCTTTCAATTGCTAGAAATTATTTTGAAAGAAAAAATAACGCTACAAAAAGAGACGGGTCTCCGAAAAGAGGGCATGTTCCCTGGAAGCCTGAGACTGATGTTTATAGTCAATATGAACATGATATAGCTTTAGCCAATCGAGATATAAAGATGGATGTGTGGATACGTCAAAAATTAAGACATGATCCAATAACTGGTTTTCAGCCAGTTGGAGAAAAGGAAAACTATTTTCCTCATTTGGGTTACGATATGCAAGAGCTTTATAAAGAAATCCTTAATGAAGCAGATAGGATTTCAAGAAAAGTTGAAAATCCAGAAGAAAGAGCAAAAGCTATTGATTCTCTAATGAGAAGACATGAATCTATACAAGAACAATCTAAAAAAGAAGATGGCGGATTAGCTGATAAAGCTAGAGATAATCTTTTATTAAAAGATATGGTAGGGGACCGTGGGATAAGAGCTTTGTCTTCTCTTGGCGCTGGCAGTAGACCTGGTAATATGTTAACTAGAAAAGCAAATCTTGGTGGTTATAAAAGAGATCAAGCTGTTATAGGAGAATATAAGGCTTCGGTGTTAAATGCTATTGGTACAGAATTACAGTCTGTTTCATTTAGAAGAATATTAAATGAATTTAAAAAAGAGAGACCAATGGGTAAGCATACAAAAGACTGGGAAATGTATATGCGGATTTTCGCAAGAGATATGACTGGTGCTCCTTCTACTGTTGACGAAGAAATGCTAAACAGTAAAACATTAAATATAAAACGTACCCCTTGGTGGTATACAAGTGATCAGTATTTGTATAGTAAAAAAAGCGTTTACAATTTGGTTGATAAATTATCTGGTAGATCTAAGCCAAATAAGTTTATGAAAGAGCTCTATACTAAACGTCAACAAGGTCTTGAGACTAATGGGCAGATGGAATTATTCAATCCTAAGAAAAATGAAAGCTTTGAGCAATGGTGGGATAAGCAAAGACAAACTTTTGCCATAAGATATGATAAAGATGGTAATGCAGTTGAAGCTAATATGAATTGGTTTTCGGGTAAAATGAAAGAATATTCTCAATTAGAGGGTAAATATCAGCTTGCTACTCTTTTGGCTCGAATGAAAGTTGTTGTTAATAACGTTTTTGGTGGAGGAACAAACGCTTGGGTTCATATTGGAGCTGGTCCAATAAGACAATCGAGAAAAATTGAATTTTGGCAATCTATTGACCCTAGATTTAAAACAATGAAAGATGTTGATAACTGGGCTAGTGAACTTGGAATTGCTGAAGAAATGCTTAAATATGATTTAGGATATTTAGGTATGAAGAGAGATCCAAATTGGGAAGTGTTTTCAAAAGATGTTGCTAAGCTTGCAACTGAGAAATGGCAGAATAAGGGAGAAGATAAACTTTATGATGTAAGGTTAAGAGATCTTGTTAAGAAGCACAATATTGGTTCAAAGGGCATGGATGTTGCTGCTTCTTTTATGGGGAAATCAGAGTTATTTTTAAGATTAAATACATTTAAAGCGGCTTATGTTGCAATTAGAGAGAGTATGAGTCCTGTTGAAATGAAATTAAATGATCCTTATTTAATAGAGCAGGCTAAAAAGTCAGTAAAGGCAAGTCAGTTTTTATATACAGCACCCTTTAGACCTTCTTTTGCAAGAACTTCGGCTGGTAAGGTTTACTCTAGGTTCAAATTATGGGCTTGGAATTCAGTTAAATTTAGAAAAGATGTTTATAAAGAGGCTAAATATGCTGGTTTTAGACCAGGATCTCCAGAAGCGAAGAGATTAGAAAGAATGATGACTGCTGATTTATTTATGATTGGTATGGCTAAATTATTACCCTATACAATGTTTGACTATTCATTACCAGCTCCATACTCTTATTTCCAAGATACATCCGATTGGTTATTTGGAAGTGATCAGCAAAGGGAAAGAGCTTTCTATGGAGTTCTTCCAAAGGCTATTGCTCCATTACATGAATTTATGCCATCTATTTTAAGGGGTCCTGAAGCTGTTTTTGGCAATTTATTCTCTGGCAATTGGGAAAGATTTGCTGATTATACATTAGTTAGTCATTTTCCGTTTGGTCTTTTAGGTAGAGATATCTATAATGCGGCTCAAAGTCCTGCTTTGCTTGCAGAATTTATGACTGGTATACCATTACATAGAATGGGTAGGTTGAAAGATGACATAATTGAAGGGAAAAGATCTCCTGGCTATTCACCTGGATTTTATTAAGTCCCTATTCCGACTTTGCCAGCTTTTCTTTTTTTTCTTGCTATTTGAGCTGGCGTTCTTCCTTCTCTTTTCAGCTTTATATTCAATAATATTCTAGCTCTTTTTCTTTGCTTTGCCCTTTTGTTTGGCATTATTTACCCCATTTGCCTTTTTTTACTATAGTTGCCATAATACCATAATTAGATAGATCTAAAAAAGCATCTTCTAATGGCTCATTAACGGCTGTTTTCCTTTCACCTAATAACATGTTTTTTGCTCTTTGGATTTTATCGTTCATTCTAAACCATAATCCAGTTAGGGCAACTTTAACTTCATTGGCAGTTTTCAAATCTGTTCCAACTGATATATTCTTAGGACCATAATCATGTTGTTTATGACAAAAGAGTACATACTGTTCTCTTTGTATGTTCTTAAAAGCTTTTGTTGTTATTGGATAGTCTCTTTCCATTGAGGTAACAATTTCATCTTCATCAAATCCTATTTCAGTAGCATCTGCCATAGTGATTTTCATTTCTTTCTCCTTATTCTTGCAGTCGGGGCACTGTCGTGCCCCTCCTGCTACTGGTTTATCGCAATCTATGCAATGTATAGGTAATGGCATTGGGAATGGGCTCACTAATCGTCCAGCCAATCCATTTCTTTGTTACATTCTCTACACCAAGCACCTTGCGTTATATTGTTTTCAGGTTCACTTGGTTGATATTTAATATCTTTATGATCGCACAAAGCATCCCTAAGCATATTTATATTGTCTTCCATTGATCTTTCTAATATGAAATCTGTTTGAAATAGGATTTCTTTAGCATTCTCAATTTTATCTGTTAGTATATCTAACAAAACTTCTGCTATCTCCATGTCTTTTTCATGATCTCTATTCATACTGGTAATCCTCTCTCTGCCCAGGTTGCATCTAAATAATCACACCAATCGTTTATATCCCATTCTTTGCATAAATCTTTTGATGGCATAGGCATTTTATAGCTATTATCCATTTTCTTGCAGAAAATAAGAACCTTAACAAGATAATTAATCTGAGTTATTCCTAAGTTTTCACCACTATACTCATCTAATACTTGCCCTGCTCTTATTTCAAATTCTTCTAGTTCTTCAGATGTTATTTTGCTTTGCTTTTCTGTTTCTGCCATAATATTCTTTCCACATTGTTGTACCTTGATACCACCACCATCCGTTACCATTTTCTTTAAATAGTGCATCGCGGTCTTTTATGTATTTAGGATCCTTTGTCCCTTTATAGGGAAAGCCCTTTTTAGTACTCTTCCAGTCGTACTCATACCTCATAGAATGCCTTTATTCCTTTCTATTTGCCCTTATTTCAAGGTTAAGTGAAATATTCAACTATCTATTCGAATATGTCCTTTTTTATTATAAACTGTCCTTATCGCTGCCTTTTCCAGCAAATTGAATTGTGTTCCGATATCGCTGAATAGCAGACTTATACTGTCTATAATCTGGGTGATCTTCCCGATTAACACCTGGAATCACTGCCTGTTCAAAATATGCGCATCTTTCTTCTGAAACCCAGCATTTCTTTCTAGCAATAAGACAATTTCCTTCAAAAAAATTAGCACATTCCTTTCTTGCTAATACTTTTATTTTCAAGCTTGTCCCGTGATCTCTTTTCCCATGTCGTAATTTGTAATAGCACTTACAGATTTAATCCATACTTCTTCTGGATTTACATTCATAGACAATGCTATTTGTTGCCTTACGATCTCAAACAAATGTTGAGTATCTAACTCAACCATTTGGTCTTCTAATGGAAATTCAACTGTTATCGTAGTTCGAGTATTTTCATTTAGTTCCATTTTATCTTTCGTTTAAATGAGGCTCTATAGCGCCAACCAAGAGCCTCATTTTCACTTTTTCAATTACCAGCCTCTTCAAAAGAGACCAGCGTTTTTATTGCAACCTCCCACATAACCTGTTAAAGGTCGCAATTATTTTTAGGGAGTTTAAAAGGACGCTCAATATGAGCATCAGTAACAGAAGGGCATCATCTGTTAAACTAAACTCCCTAATCCTTAGATAAAATACCTATCAGGTCCATGAATGGCATTAAAACCATCGGAACCTCTCTATCCTCTCTAATAACTACAGCATCACAGTTGCCAAGCTTTAAATATGCAGGTAGTGCTGCACGTCTTTTAGCCTGGATCTTAAAGCTTTCAAGATATCCAAATTTCTCCACGAGGATGTCAACGTCTTCCTCAAGACCCAATGATTTACCATTACTACCCCAAGCACGCTTAGCCTTAATACCATTTTCATTAAGGATTTGAACAATTTCATTCTCGAATCTTGTTCCTTTTCTTTTTGATTTATTTGCCATTATATACCTTATTAATCTCATGTTCTGGCATTTTGTCTATGATTTGTTGCAATTTCTGTATCATAGATGTTTTACCATTATTTAATTTTAAATTAATAAGATGATCCATTAAGGCAAGCTTAATAATTTCCGTTTCTTCAAAATCGTAGCTAACTTTATCCATTTATACTCCAAATACTTAACTGAGTTGATATCTCAAATGGTGTTATTCCAACACCAATATTCAAATGAGAACCATTATTACTATTGTGGGTTAAAGTTACTGAGAATAACCACAGGAATACAAATCGTATTCCAGTTATATCTCCTTTCGTGTATTTAGTTAAGTCAAAGAATTGCATTTTATTTCTCTACTAATCTTACAATTTCAGATTCGTCTACAAATAATGTCTTGTATTCACTTGATCCAATTGATTCAATTTCAATGAGATCACCTTCAACGTCTATTATTCTCCAGATATCTCCATCGCCTATGTCTACTTTTTGTCCATTTTTGTATTTTGCCATTATGATATTTTTAACCTCTTTACTTTCGGGATTTTAGCATAGTCAGTATCACCGTTTGCTAAAATATCCTTTCTTAAACGGGCCTTATCGACCTCTACTTTTATTCGTGTATATTCCTGAGGAACCTCTGTTTCGTCTGGAATTTCTAATGGACCAGGCGCTTCATAAGAAGTATATCTAAATCCATTCTTTTCAACTGTTGTTTTACCTTCGGATCCTTCTCCGACATTATCAACAAGCATAATTATTAGTTCTTCAAGACGTTTCCAGCCATTGTCCGTGGCTGCTAATTTTCTTTTCAAACTAGTTAAAACATCTTGATATACTTTGATTTGACTTTTTAATTGCTCTTTCATCAGATCTTTTTTGACCATAACATGTTCAATGTTTTCAACTTTTTGTATTATTGTCTCTGTTATGTTCTCGACTTTATCTTCCAACTCTGCTTTTTTATCTTCGTCGTCTTCCATCTGCATATCTAGATGAGCATCAAAGTATTCTTCGAGCAATTGATAGGATGTTAATCTACCTTTTTGTTTTTCGGGTAATGTTTCCATTACTTGCTCCTTCTTTCGGGCTCGCTCGCTCCGCTCGCTATTGGCTCGCGAGCTCGCCCTGTATTTCATTAAACTGAAAGTATAAAGGATTATACTCCAGCGTTGTTTCAAAGTTGTTAGCGTCTCTTGATTTAAGAGATCTAAAAACTCTAAGCTGCGAATCTCTATCTCCTTCAATAGCCATTACTTTATCAGCTTTTTGCGCTATTGAAGACGAATGCTTTGCAGCGTGAACGTCAAGTCTACCATCTCTACTACCAGATTTAGTAATATGAGAAACTCCTATTATAATAATATCCTGTGCGGATACTATTTGTCTCAATCCTTGAATGATATGGTCTATTTTAACCATACTATCTGAGATATATTGAGTAGATCCAAGACCATCAATAGTATCAATGACAAGAATCTTAGGCATTGTTTCTGCTACTAAATGTTTTACCCCTTCAATTGTAGGCGGTACTGTAAGACATTGAATATAATCAATGTCTTTACTCCAGGAATTGCTATTGTGCATATAGTGTTCATCAACTTCTTGAGAAGTTTTAGACTTATCTATTTGTAAGAATCTTCTATACATTAAATAATCGTCAAACTCTAAAGATAACCATAATGTTTTTAGCTTAGCTCTTAATACAATATTTTGCATAAGACCTGTTTTTCCTAATCCAGTATCTCCCATTAAAATGGATAATTCATTAGGTAGAAACCAATAGTCTGATCCAATAGATGGATACAGATCCTTTAAGTTAAACCCATGTTCATGGAGATTGTTTCGGATACGCTCAACGTACCTTTTCTCCATATCTTCTGCAGATAAAACTGCAACCATTGGGTCATTACCCTTTGCTTTACTTGGATAGTAAATGCATTTAGGATCACAATATTCGTCCATTATTTTATCATGACAACCATAACGATATGAGCCAGCATAAGAAGAAGCTACCATATTTTCTCTTTCTTTGAGATCCATGTTTGGAGCCCAACCAGATACAATAGATGTAACAGCTTCTTGAGGAATGCCATGTCTTCTATAATAAGAAATCATTCTTAAAAGAGTGATATGACGTTTTCCTACTTTTGGTCCTTCGTTATACATTTTCTGAACACAAGGCGCTATTGAACTAACTTCAACTTGCCTTGTTCCTTGAGATCCAACATCTTGATTATTAGAACGAGTAGGAATCACAGGATCAAACATCTTTGTGATTTCTACATCTTTTTGTTCTATATCTCTAAAAGGATTTTCAGCTTCTTTGTGAATCTCCTTCCAGTTTAATGACATTATCTCCCTTACAGTAAAAGGAGTTTTGTATAATCCAGTTTTGCTATTTTTAGTATAGCCAACACGAATTATTCTTGTCCTGTCATAGATACTTGGATCTGCTTCTGGAAAATATCTAGTTAATGTTTCTTTAACTATTTGTGGTAGGTTTTTAGATGGTTCAAAACCAAAGATATTTGGTAAATGAATATGATAACCTGTACCAGAAAACCAGGGTTGAATCCAATCTTCTGGTATCTCTAGGCCATCTAGCATATTTCTAATGCATTCTCTTGTTCTTTCTAGAACATATTCATCTGTGTTGCTACCTTTATCAATGTCTAAGATAATTCTATCTAAATAACATTTACCTTTAAAGGATTTAACAGTTTTGAATGTTTCGAGATGCTTTGGAAAATCTGAATTAAATGTATAGTAGGATCTATACAATTCATCGCCATTTAAATATTCTTTTAGACTATCTAGTGGTATTGCTTGATTCCTGTTCACAGTAGAGCCAACGGCAACTTCTATGTACTTCTTGGTTTCAAACATATGTTACCTAACTTAGTACTAGCTTATGAGGTCCTCTAACTTCTAAGATTTTCCAAGTCATTTGTCTTCTGCCAGGTATTTTTTCCTCGCGTACTTTCACAATGCCCTTTTCTCTTAGAAGTCTCCATGCTCTACTTATAGAATCAACAGTATGCTGCTTATCGTATTTAACTTTAATCCAATCTCTTGCTGATTCCATTTCGTGGCTACTTATGTAACCTGCGTTAAGCGATAAACGATAACGCAGGTATGAAGTTAGAGAATCTTCTATTGTGAGTTTCATTACAACGCTTCAGTCGAAACCGAAGACATTGCCTTAGCAACCGTTTCACTAACAGGTTGCGCTTCCGAATTAGGAGCCTTATAGTTCCTAGGATATCCTTTAGCTACTTGACTCATAAAGTATTCAGCAAATTTCGCTGAATCTCTTTCAGCTGAAGTAACACTATTCCAAGTGCTATATTTCAATTTATCACTTGTACTGTTTTTATTAGTATAGGTTAAAGTTTTGATCTTTTTACCAACACATCCAGCAAGTAATTCGGGAGATGGAATTCCATTCGCCATTTTTTTCTTGAGATCGTCATCTGTCATGCCACAAGCAACGAACAGGTCCTTTAATTTAAATGCACCACCCCAATCTTCAATCTTCTTTGTAGCAGGATCCTTTTTATAATTCCCACCAATTGTTACTGTTCTATCCCAATCGTTCTTTAATACAAGAACTTCTAGCTTAATAGAAACATCACGGGAAAATCCAGCGGATTTTTCCTGTTCAGTAACATCACTAGCTTTTTTAATTTCTACCTCATCAACGTAGATTCCGTTGCCCATGTAACCTTCTGCAGAGTTTCCTCCACCTGATAATGATAAAGCCATTATTTAGCTCCTTTCTTAATATAGATTCTATCCCATTCAAAAGGTATTATCTGTCCTTTTAAATGATCACATCGTGAACCAGCTTCTAAAGCTGAACCACCTTTAAACGAAACCATTAGCTCATCGGTTTCATCATCTCTAAACATATATCCAATGGCATCACAATGAGCCATTATCATGTTCTTGAGTTTTCCTGAAATATCTAAACTTTCTGGATCAACTTGAGTAGTATTCTCAATTTCTCTAGCTATTTTCCTATGCCCAACAATAATAACATTATCGCAAAGCTTTAGAAGAGTTTTGACGTTATTCATTACACGATCTCTAACTAATTGCCAGCCTAATCCGAAGTTTCCAACGTCTTGTATTTTATCAACACCATGCTCTGCACATACTGCTTTTTCTGTCCATTCGATAAGCTTATCAATAGTATCTAAAGCAAAGTATTTATAATCGTGACCTTCATTAGCTTCATTATAAAAGCTAATTAATTCATCCTTTGAATTTACTTCAAAGAAATGACCTTCTAATAAATGAGAGCCTTGTTCTGTGTCAATTGTAAGGCAATTATTAAGTTTAGATAGTATTGTAGTCTTCCCAACTTTGGGTGGACCATACAATAATAACGTTCTTGGATTGACCTCTTTGACTCCTCTTTTTTCTTTACTTAAAGCCATTCTTTAACTATTTCCTCTCTTGCGTATTTCCTCTAACGCAGTTACTTATTATTACTTAAAGCGAAACGGATTAAGGTATGCATAAACCTCCATATAAGTCAAGAGATTTATGCAACCTTACCGTCTGATTATTGTGATTTTCTCAAATCATTTGCAAACTTAGCATAGTCTATTTCTGCGTCCAATAATAAACTCGGAAATCCGAATAATATCTTTTCTGCAACTATACCTCCATTTGTACATTTTTTGATTTCTGATGCAATGATACTTCCTGCAAATGTACTGCAATATGCAGTTGATCTTGCTGAGCAAGGTTCGGAATCACCATCTTCATCAGAATACCAAGTTTTCAAATACTCATCAACAGAGAATGGCATTTTGAATTTATACAATTGGAATGTTTCACTACCCATTCTAGCATCAAAGAAGTATGAGTTATCACAGAATTCATCATGTCTTTGTCTATTATCTGTTCTAACTGTTCTAAATGATGGATGTTGAGCAATTTCCATTCGTGCTTCCATAGAGTCTACAGCTATTACACAAATATCTGTAGGTGGTCCTGTTTCATCGTCATTGCGACTATAAATTCCAGTTGTTATCCTTCGTGGATTATCTTTGTTAATATTTGAATTATAGGCAGTAACTTCTGCTAATGGATTTATTGATATGATGTTTTGCTTTACAGCATAGACTTTATAATCATCAAGTTGATGAATAGTAAAATCTTGTACTCCAATATTTTCAGGCGCAACAATATCACCATCAAACAAATTGAATCTTCTTACTCCCATTCTTGCTAATGTAGATGCAGTAAAAGAACCTATTGATCCACAACCAATTATACTAACTCGAACACCAGTTACGTTAAAAAGACCACTATTTCTGGATCTTAGATTTATTGGCTCATGCTGAATTGTCATAACATTAACTCCTCTGCATTTTTGATCTTTTGTACTTCTTCAGGAGATGGAACTTTTAATAATTCATTTCCAAAAGCTTTATTAATGTTCTCTACATCATCTATAACTTCTTGTGGAGTTACAGCACCACTGTTCAATGCTTCTAATTGATAGTCAATATTAATTAAAGCATCGTCAATGTCTTGATCGTAAGTTTCATCAAGTTTAACAGATTTAGTAACATCGTCTTCTTTTAAACCAAAGCTTTCATTCCAACTTTTCTCATCTAAAATATTATCATAGTATTCATTATTATAGAGAGTAAGTTGATTGTTTGGTGCATCTTTTGAATCAGCTATTGTATCACGAAGAGATTTGAATGGCTTTTTACCCCATCCATTGTAATAGCTATTCTGTTCTTTAACTACACATTCTTTTATCTCTTTTTCCATTCCATCAATGTCTTCAATTTGACTGATATTTTCTAAATCACATTCAATTTGAAGTGGCATTGGGTCTTTAATAGATAATATTAACTGATATTCTCCTTTGTTATTAACAACTAAAGAAAGACCAGTTGAAGTTTCACCTATTGTACCCCAATCAGTAGCACTCATTGTTGCTGTCATATCATGATGAGAATGCCACCAGCAGTACATTAATTTGTCTTCAGAAGCTTCTGCTTTGTATTTTTCTGTTACTTCACCATACCAGTTTGCCAATGCTTGTTTTTCCAGGTGACAAACAGTTGCCGTAACTTCTTGTTTCATTATTGCAGGATCTTGAATAACCCATCGATCTTCATCGTCTTTAATCACTGCAGCCATACCTCCGATTTCTGTACTTAATAAATCGTAGGTTTTTCTTGCATAACCTAGAATTTTCTTCCAGGCTATGTCTTCGATATGTATTGTATTATGTTCCATTATAATGCTACTCCATTAATTGGGTGGATTTCTTGATTAGTTTGAACAGATCTATTTGGAAGAAGCTCATCATTGTATTTAAGAAGATATCCTAGCAAATCATAAGGTAAAGATTGAACAAAAGGTATATTTGTACTATCATTCCATAAAGTTGCTGATCTTCCTAATATTTCATCATCGCTCATATTGTCTCTATTTTCCAAATATCCCGAGTTAGCTAAATGTAAATCTACTTCTTCTGTGAGGTGATCATAATCAGCTTCGCCTAAAGAATATATATCTGCTAATTCAGATACATATTCAGTTCTAACAGTTTCAACAGAATAGTTTAGATTGTATTGTATTTGAGGCTCTTCGGTTGAATGATCCTCATTATTGTACATTATACATGTATTAATAAATGCACAATCTCTATTTTCACAAACAACTTTAGATTCATGTTCACTCCAACATGCTTCAGCTTGATTTTCAGAATGTCTCATATATTTAACACCTGATCCTGCGCTAGATGGTAACCAATTGTAAAATTGGTAGATATATCTATGAGGATTAGTTCGATTAAAATCGTATGATGTTAACCATCTATGAGTAGACAATGCAATATCTGTGATATTCATTGATGCAAATGCTTTTTCAAGCTCTGGTCCTAAATCGCCTTCACACCAGTTTGAACCATCATAATATGGATGATCATTTCTTCCTACAAGATGTTTTCTTGCATTATTTCGATAGCTGAGTCTTCTTTCACTAGCATTCATTAAATCTTTTATAAAAAGATTTATATCTTTATTATAATCACCTAACTTTTCAATCGAAGTAATAAAGAATTCTGTAAAAGAATCAAACTGATACATAATATTAAGATCCATTTCAGGATTAACATAATCAGCATATGAGCTTCCTCTGTTTGTAATAGGATATGGAACTTTAACATCAATTGACTCGCCATCATGGTCACCTGTTACTCTAATGTGTGGGATTGGTATTCTTAATGAAATGGTCCATATTGGTGCTTTTGTAGATTTATTATACCAACGAGTATGTCTATCAACAGAATCAGCTTTCGAAGAATTAACTAATTCATAAACACTTTTATTTTCTTTCCCATATTCACTTGATCTTCTAACTGTTGCTGTAATACCAAATTGATCTAATATTTCTTTATTAACACTAGATCTTAGAGTTTTATCAAATTTATTCATTATTGATTTAATGGATTTTTCACTACCCTCATATTGTTTAACAAAATTAAACGCTTTTTCAATACTATAAAGTGTTAATGTATCTTCTGAAACAAATTCTTTAATTACATTCATTATTTCTGTAATAGTAATTAATCTTTTTGTTCTCAGACTTTTACGAAATTCAACAACTTTATCTTTGTAAGCTTCTTCTTTGTAAAATTCATCAGGGTTATCTAACTCAATTGCTTGAGCTATACCATTATATTTTTTCAATGCGCTATCTAAAACGCTAGTAAAATTATGTAAGTAATTAACTCCCATTTTTACTCCTTTCTTCAAGACTTTTATCGCACTTCGGGCTCCTTGCGGAGCCCTTCGTGCTACCGAGGTGATTACTGAGTGTCTCCACCAGTTTTTCTGCGAGTAACGAATGTAACAACATCGTTATCTTGCAAAACCATATCGTCAGTTGCTTCTCTTTGCCCTACATTAGCAGTATAATTGCTAATTCCTTGGCTTGAAGCGAAACTACTAACAGTAGTTCCTTGTGCAACATCAACGAATTCATGGCCTGAGCCATCTAGAACTTTTATGACTTTTATAGACATTAGAGTACTCCTTAATTAGTCCTAGTTATGGATTGAATTACATACTTACCAATATGACCATTGTGCTTTTCAGCATGAACTTTGGCTTTTTGCATTATGAATTTGGCTTGATGAATATTTTCGTACTCACCAACCAACTGAATTAAATTAGGTAATTTACGAACTACCTGAAACTTAGTAGCAGTCACAATCGCCTCCTAAAACCTCTATTGCTTTGTCAATCAAAATAATAGAGGCACCATATTTTCCACCATGTACCATAGATTCGTTGCAACTAGGCCATGAAGAACGTTTTTCAACAGTATTATAATCAGCCATACAATAACCAGATCCATAGCAACAATAAGATAACTTAGGAAACTTATCCTTAAGTACATCAGAACCCATTTTTACAATTTCAATAGCTGATTTCTTATCCATATCTGCTACAATATCTTCAAATCTAGTAACTTTTACTTCGATATCATCGGAGAAATGATGACTACATCCATCATATTCAAACTGTTGAATTCTCCGCAATCTTTTCCAAGTATTATCACTCATTTTCCCTCCTTCTTGGCGTTAATTTTGTTGCATGTTGCAACAATCATAGCTCTTTCATTGGTTCGCATAGCTACGTTGACGGATTGAACCACGCCACGTTGATCTATATAACGAACAAGAACTTTTTCATTATCTGATTTAACAGATTGTTTAGGTGACATCATAGTCTACCTCCCGTGTTTAGTTAAACAAATTTTAATACGACTAAAATAGTCTTATATAATATAAATAGCGCTCAGCATAGGCGTTAATTCGCTGTCTACCATACTCATTCTGGGAGCAAGTAGAACAACTGAGCGCTAATAAATATTTGAACCTCTGAGATTGTTGTTTTACGACAATGTCAACCTTAGACCATGAATCTGTGGACACCTCGGTTCTCTCCGAGACCCTAATGAATAGTTTCCACTATATCTGTTTGCTTTTCATTAGGGCTTTAGAGGTTCAAATTTTATAACTATGTGTACACGACTGGTGCTTTTCAACCCAGTCCACCACTACCTAGATAAAGGTGTCCTCCCAAAACTTCGGACAATTCGGGCGTCGATATCTTTCCACTACTCCAGTTTACCTGGCTCCCTCTACATAGTTATAAATTAATTAAGTATTAGTCCCTGAGGTCATTGACCTGTCAACCGTGTGTGTTTATAGAGCGGAGCCTTATAGCGCAACGCCTTAAGGGTCCCACGACTTATTTTACCAAATCAATATCGCGATACATATAGATATTATTACGCAAGAAAAGGTTCATCGGTGTACTTAACTAAGTATAAATCTGACAGATAAGCAAGTAATTGATTTTACAACATGTTAACTTATCTGCATTTCACATTGTCCTGTTAATAGATAATATCCAGTAATCGACACTCAATTAAGATGTCTCAACAATGTTACAAAGAAATAATCAGAGATAGAGAGTTTCACGGGTTCTATATATACAATGATTATTTCTGATCATCAATATTTAACCCATTATTAAAAGCATAGTCTTTAGATCTATCCCATTCAGGCTCACCTAAATGTGGAATGCTACGCTCTAAACCATCTAATTCTGATTCATTTGTTGAATCAGAGGAAGGTGGACCTTCTTCTTCTCGAAGAATGCCCATTTCTTCCTCTTCAATCAACTGTTTTTTATGGCTTCCCATTATACTCCAGTCTCAATGCTTTTCGTGCATTGTTACAGTAGACAGCTATACTTCTTTTAATAGTAAAGTTTCGATATAAATCTGAATCTTTACCATATTTAGATTCTATCCAGTTCTTCCATTCACGTTGTTTCCATCTTGGATAGTATACTGTCTGTCTAAACATTAGAGAATAGCAACCATACACAGGTTGCTATCCCTACTGTTATTATTGTGTATTTAATAGTATTGAATACTATAAATATCATAGCATCGTAGATGTATCTTCTATTTTTCATTAGAAGTCCCCTTCTGCTACTTGAAAACAAGTCAATCCTTGTTCTCTCCACATATCAACTACTGGACATTTCTTAGAGTTTCTATCGTCTAAGACAAATAATACATCATGCCAGTCTTTGATATTTTGTTCATAGATCTCTTTTTTTACAATATAATCAGATCTATTATCACCATCACTACGCATAAGTAATGGGAAATCGTTTAGCAAATACCTGCTTAAGAATTTTAGAGTTGGCTCTCTATATTTCTCTTCACGACCAGATACAAAGATAATATCTCTGCTATCATTTACAGCCCATCGTAAAACAGTTAAAACAGGTATATTTACTGAGTCTTTATCACAATCTGTTGCTTTAAAGTAATCTCTACCATGATCATTAATTGCTAATGTACCATCAAGGTCACAAACAATTACATTTGTTGAGTTTATAGGCATATTGCCTCCCGTGTTTGATTAATAAAATACTTGTAGCGGGGGTAAGAATCGAACTTACGAAGTCTGGCTTATGAGACCAGATAGGATACCAATCCTCCACCGCTATTAAATAACATCACTAAAGCATTATTTCAAATCTATCTCTCATTTTTGATATATTCTCATCAGGAACATTATGAATGCTCTTATTACTATGATTATTCTCTACAACTACTGAAGTAACTGTATATCCATATGTGTCAGCTAATTCATAATAAGCTTCCATTTCCCAAGATTGAGTAAATGTATTATGAACTATTATAAGGTCATTTACAGGTAAATTGAAATGTGCTCCTGATTCAATAGCGTCTTGCATTTGCTTTTCTACTGCATTTTGATTTCTTATATGATAATCATGTAATTTAGTTGGATCAAACTTATATTCTTTCTTGACTCCATCATCAACTATAAAGAAATCATCTGTAGCAAATGTACTGACACTTATTGGACATTCAGGAATACTTAAAGATGCGATTATTGATGCTAATCTTGTTTTACCACTACCTGGCAAACCACGAACTAATATTAGTTCTCTTACATCATCTTTTTCTACTACTACCATTTTATTATCTCCCGTGTTTGTTAATAAAAAGATTTGAGGTACCTGCGTATTGTATTTCATTTACAGGTTCGTGTCCATTATCCCTCTTTAGGTGCTTATAAATAATAGATGACTATGCAATGACAACCTCCGAGAAAGAGGTATAACTCGCCATTGCATATAGTTCTCTCAAGGTGCTATCGTAACACCTCTGCTGTTTCGTTGTCAACTGAGTTGACCTAACTTATCAGGCTACGATAATCATTACTATTATAAAGATTCCAAGCTGTAAGCCTGGAACCTTTATGATAGCTAATATCCCCTTAGATCGGTTAGTCACTCTATACACTGAGTGATTAATTATAAATACATCAAATGTACATATATTAGGGACGTATAGTAAAACAAATTAAAGTGCCCAAAGTATGGACACTCTAATTTGCTCTAAAGTTTAGATGTTAAAGGATTAGGAAGTTGATTCAACAGCAGTTCCGACTAAGTCTTCAATAGCGAAAGATAAACTTGCTCTACGATTAAGCACAACGCGAGTCTTCTTTTCACCAGTCTTAGTTGTAGCAGGATATGCTCTCATAGACCCCTTGAAAGCTTTCAAGTCGTCATTGGTTTCACAATGAGCTCGTAGCATATCAAGGCGTTTGGTAGCCTCTGCAATCTGTTCTTTGTCATCTCTATCAACGAATATAACTGCGTTGTCCGCTTTATTCAGTTTGTCAACTGATATGTTAATCCATTCACCATCACTATATTTTGATAGAGATATTGCAAATTCAACTAAAGGTGTGAGTAAAGGCATAATATTATGTCTCCTGAGTTAAGGTTATTAGTTTTGGTGGCTTGTCCACCAAACAGGCTGGGGCCTGCCCTGAAGAATTGGGCGAGCAGAGCGAGCACCTTAGAGCACTGAGTGCTATGGGACCTTGAATTTTCAACGAAAATTGACCCATAGCACGAAGTGCAAGGGCGGGGTGGGAGTCGTATATATCATGTACGCACATTCTAGATAAAATTTTAGAAATTCTATTTTGAAAATACCCTATTTAAAGTTTAACTTGAGCTTATGGCTTCAAATGTTAAATCGGAGAGAACGGTCAGTTGGAACAATGTTGAGCCGATCTACGTAAAAGCCCCTGATAAGTGTAATAGTTTTGTAGGACCAGCCTGGATAGCCTCGATAGCGATAGCTTTGAATACATTATTATACTTTACAATGTTATTAATTCAATATGGCAGTAAGTAAACATCATCGGAGGAAGCGATCCAGTAACGCAAGGCGTAAATTGATGAACACATTAAAAGCATATAGAAAGTGGGTAAAGTCTCCAAAGAGACTTAAAGACCCATTATTAAAAATTAACAATATTTACTCGAAACAAGGTGATGAGTGACTAATAGTATTAATACTCTTATAGTACTAAGTACTTATTGCATAAGTAGTCTTAAATGCTAGGGCATTTAAGACCTAGTACTGGTAGTCTTGTTTAGAGTACTGAAGAATTTCCTCAGTAGAAAGCCCATTCTACATGAACCTCAAACGGAGCCAGCAAAGACCTCCGAGCTGGCTCCGCCTCTCAATTATTTTACAATGGACGTAATTGCCACTGATGGTGATTATGACGATAACTCATTTTATAACGATCTAGCAAAGATAGAAAAGCCATATGAAGTACCGAAAGACTACGAAGAAGTCCAGTAGTGGATATAATAAGAAGAAAACACCTAAAAAACGGAAGGCTAAGAAAAGGTGAGCGAAGAGAATACATCGAACGAGAGTACAAAGTCTACAGAAGAGAAGAAGCCGCAGAGCGGGACATACAGTTCGTCGATTGGCGTGCCGTGGAACCAGGGCAGTGGGGACTCACAGACGACGGATGGGTCGGAGAATGCACAGATAAACGACAATATAAGGAGAAAGACAACATAGTCTTCTCATTTGGACAGTTTTGGTATACTCCATCTACTAAGTATGGTAGTTGTGAGTACGAACCTCGTAGAGATTCAGAGAGTTATACGATGACATCTGCGAAACAACCCTGGGAAACCTATAAGGGTAAGAAAAAGTATAAGGATTTTGTTAAAGTTTATGTTTCTCAGCTAATAAACGGGACTATTGATTATAAAATACTGGGGAAAGTATTTGGAGATAAGAAAAATCATGAGATAAAAGCACGGGCACTGCTAAAAAAGGAGTATGTAAAAGAAATGATAGATAAAGAGCTAAGAGAAGTCTTTACTCAGAAGGGCATTGATGAGGGAACGGTCGTTGATATGATCAGCGATGCACATATGGTGGCAAAAGAGAAGAATGATGCCTCTAATATGCTTAGGGCAGCAGAAAATTTTGTAAAAATTTTAAAGATGGATGCTAAAAACGAGGGAAAAGACACTTTTGATGCAGAATTGAGTTCATTGGAGCGAATTCAGGATGCAATGGCATTAGATCCTGCGGATGATGTTACACCTAAGCTGAAAAAATGAGAAAGACTCATCCAATAGTACACATTAGCATAGCAACCTTTTATGCAAATATAAACAAAAGGGTATCCGTTAAGTCTAATGTAGATAAGTGGATGTTATTACCAAGAAAAAGAATATATGCGAGAAGTTAGCGGTAGTAAAAAAAGAGTTCGTAATGATATAATTAAAGCAATGTCGAAAGACATGCTTCAATTTGGTAAGGTTACTATGCCAAACATGTTTACCGTACCTTCTCCACCATTTCATAGAACAATGGCGAAATCCTTTTTAAATGAGAAGGTAACTAAATTAAATATTATTGCACCACGTGGTCATGCAAAGAGCTCTATAGCAGCTTGTGTCTTTCCTGTCCATCATATATTTTTTGATGAAGGACCTAAATTTATTGTTTTATGTAGTAAAACTCAAGGTCATGCTATAGATCTATTACAATCAATAAAAGATGTTCTTGACTATTCTTTGGAACTTCGTTCTATTTTTGGATATTATGGGCAGCATTCAGCAAAGGTTTGGACTAAAGACCGTGTTGTGTTGAAGGATAATACAATTATTGTGTGCAAGGGTACTGGGCAGCAGGTTCGTGGATTAAAGCATGGAAATCAACGTCCAACTCTTTTTATATTAGATGACCCTGAAGATGAGAATAATACAAAGACAAAGGAAGCAATGGAATATAACCTTAGATGGTTATTACAAGGTTGCGAACCTTCTCTTGATGCAAAGCGCGGAAGAATAGTTGTGATTGGGACACCACAACATGAGACTTGTATGATAGAGACACTTGCTTCTATGAAAGGTTGGAAGACGTTTAAGTACCAAGCATTAACAGATGATGGCAAGAAAGCTTTATGGCCTGAGCAATGGAGTGTAAAAGCTTTAAATCAGAAGAAAGAGGAACTTGAGTCTATCAACCGATTGTCAGTTTTTTATAGAGAATACCAATGTGAGGTTGTAGGAGATGAGGATCAATTATTTAAAGAAGAATATATTCAATGGTGGGACGGTGAGCTAACAGAGGGTGACGAAGAATACCACATACTTAACGTTCGCGAGATGAATGGCGTCAAATATAAGAAGCCTAAGAAAGTTCCTGTATATGTATTTATGGGTGTTGACCCAGCTTCATCAACGAAACAAACTGCAGACTATTCCACAATAGTTGCAATAGCAGTAGATGCGGATAACAATAGATATGTACTTCCATATTACCGAAGACATGCCAAGCCAATGGCCTTAGCAGAGGCAATATTAACTCAGCATAAAAAGTATAATCCTAAACGAACACATATAGAAAGTGTTGGTTATCAGGAGATGCTTAGAGATTACCTTCGTAATCAAGACAGGTATATTGCGGGTCTTGAGAAGAAGATAAACCCTCGTACTCATAAATCTGTTCGATTAGAAACAATGGAACCTTATTTTTACAATAAGCAAGTATTTCTAAAGAACGGGATGGAAGAGTTGAGGGCTGAGCTTTTAATGTACCCGAGAGGTAAACATGATGATTTACTCGATGGGTTATATTATGCTATGTTAAACCTATATAAACCGTATGTAAGAAGCACGGAAGATATAGTAAAACCCGAAGCTAATCAGCCATTACAGCATTTTGATTGGGCAGTTCTATAATTTATTTAAAGAAATACTCGATACTTTCGGAACTTTGTTCGCATTATTGTCGTTTAACGGAACTAAGTAATGCCTACTAGTTATAACCAGGAAAAACAATCAATTCTTATGTCTGGCAAGATGAAGGACATGCTTGGCTATAAAGAAGATTCTGTTCCGAACGACAAAACTGTCCACCCTGAGGTAGTCAAATCACTAGAGCTTCTTGAACATTATATGAATATGCGTAATGAGTGGGCGACTAAGTTTAGGGAAGCAGAGGAATTTAGAAATGGCATCCAATGGAACGCGAATCAAGTTAATGAACTAAAGAAGCGCGGTCAGACTCCTATTGTAGTTAATCGTATTCACCCAGCAGTAGAGACTGCTAAAGCAATGCTTACTTCTCGTAAGCCAGAATTCAGAGCAACGGCTAGAGAGGATAGCGACCGTAAGGTCGCTGATGTCTTCTCTCAGCTATTTCAATGGATGTTTGATATTAGCGCAGCTGAAGTAGAGCTAAAGAGAATGATTGATGATTACTATGTTGGTGGGATGGGAGTTCTGCAGGCATATCAAGACCCAAATGCAGATATGGGGAATGGTGAAGTTATATTAAAAGCATTGTACCCATTAGATGTTTATATAGATCCTAACGCTAGAGATCCTTTTTGTAGAGACGCAGCTTCTATTATTGTAGCAAGATTAATGACAGATGAAGAAGCATTTAAGCAATGGCCTGAATATAAGAAAAAGATTGAGAATGCTGAGATATCTGACCATGTAAGGTATCCAAGAACTTCTTTAGAGAAGCTCGATGGACAAATAATGCCTGGAGATTTAGATACTCAGGATAATGCTCATCACAAAAAACGTGAATATATTGAACGTTATACGAGAATTAAGCAAAATGTTTATAAGATCTACGATACAACAACTAAATATCAAGCTTTGTATACTAACGAAGAGTATCAAAAATATCGCAATGAGCCTGCAGTAGAATTATTGCCAATGCAAGGAGAAATCACTTACGAGACTGATTTAATTGAAGTTGAAGAGTATATGTCTATTGCTGAGGCAGGTAATGGATATTTCCATATGGCAATGGATCAAATGACAGGGCAACCAGTTATGCAGCCAGGAATGGAATCTCAAGGAGCTATCCCTAATAGTACTGTAGAAATAAATGTTATTCCAAAACAACAGTTAATTGATAAGGATATTATCATGTCAAATAAGATTGTTAGGAATAGAGTGCAGATGATCGTTTCTGTTGGAAGCGTTTTACTTTATACTAGAATTCTACCTGTTGAGGATTACCCAATAGTTCCTATGATGAATGTTCATAATAGGAATCCTTATCCTGAGAGTGATGTTCGCATATATAGACCATTGCAGGAATATATCAATAAAATTAGAAGTTTAATAGTTGCACATGCATCTACAAGTACAAATGTAAAGCTATTAATACCGAGAGGAGCTGTAAATAAAAAAGAAATAGAGCAAGAATGGGGAAGAGCAGGTACTGCTGTAATAGAATTTGATGGGGAGCTTGGAGCTCCCGTTGTCGCTGGTCCAATTCCGCTACCGAATGAACTATATAAAAACGAAGCGGATGCCAAACATGATCTTGAGTACGGATTTGGGATTTTTGAGTTAATGCAAGGGGGTAGCCAAGGAGCACCCAGCACCTATAGAGGTACAATTGCCATAGATGAATATGGACAAAGACGAATAAAATCCCGACAAGACGACCTTGAATCAGTCCTGAATCAGTTGGCTAAAGTCACGATTCCTCTAATGCAGCAAATATATACAGAAGAAAAAGTTATCAGACTCGTTCAACCTTCAGGACTGATCAAAGAAGCTAGATTTAATTACAATAATGAAGATTTAACTGGTAAGATCAATGATATTACCACAGGTGCTTACGATATAGTTGTCGTAACAGGTTCTACCTTACCATCTAATAGATGGGCACAATTCGAATTTTACATGCAAATGTATCAACAAGGGCTAATAGATCAAGTAGAAACACTTAAGAAAACCGAAGTTGTCGACATAGAAGGTGTTCTTGAAAGAATGAATACTATAAAGATGTTGGAGCAACAATTAGCCCAGCAAGAAGAAGAGATTAAAAACTTAAAAGGCGACCTTCAAACAGCAGATAGAGAAACTGTTGGAGCAAGGAAGCGCCTTGAAGTCGAAAAGTTTAAATCAGATTTGTCCGACCAAGCGAGCAAAGCTCAAGCTGCTACTAGTTTGTTTGACGCGCGCTTAAAGGACACTCTTGCAATGCAAAAACAATCGGTTAAACCTCAAAAAGGAGATCGTAAATGAGCGAAGAAGCAAGACCCCAAGAAGCACAAGTAGAAGAACAGCAGCCAGTAACTGAAGAAGTTCCTCAGGAAACAGCAAATCCTAATGATATAGATCCTTTTGCTGCTCAACCTGATGCGCTTTTAGATGAAGCTGATGCAGATCCTTTTGCTGAGCTTATGGAAGCAGACCCACAGGAGACGGAATTACCCGTTGAGCCTGCTGGAGAGCAAAAAACAGAAGAGGTGCAACAGGCGAATCCTGATGCACCTAAAGAAGATCAAAACCAGTATCAATACTGGCAAAGTCAGGCGGATATAAGGTCCAAGGAGCTAAGTGATGTATTACAAAACTTTGGAGTTGAATCGGTTGATGAATTACAGGCAAAATATGGAGATATTCAAGATATTGCACCTATTGCCCGTTATGTGAAATCAAATCCATCAGTTTTAGACAACGTTGAAGCCTCTCTTTCCAATGGACAACCTCAAGGTCAGCCACAAGGAGACCAAGAGCCTTCATTGAAGCAACCAGAGAAACCTACAAAGCCAAGTAATTATGATGCTCTTGATGCCTATTCGGATCCCAATTCCGATTCTTTTAAATACAATGAAGCTATGGATGAGTATAGAGATCAAATGATTGACTATTCTCGTTTAGAGAATGAATCGTTAAAGAATCAGATGGTTCAAGAACGGGAAGTACAGAAACGACAGCAAGAAGATGTTAAATTGAGAAGTGACTTACATACAAAGTATGATATGCCTCCTGAAGAGGTTGATCGCTTTGTTAATTATATGTCATCTCCCGAAAGCGTCTCTGTTGATAATCTAGTCGCATTATGGAAAACACAGCAGAATCCAACTGCATCTGCACCTACTCAAGCGCCACAGGCGCATGCTGAAGGTCAGGTAGCACCAGATCCAACTGTGGAAGCTATGAAGCGTCAGCGGGAGAAATTATCTATGCCGCAACCTGTTTCTGTAACACCTGGAGGAGAACAAGGAGCCGATAAGTCACCAGAGAGCACCGTAATGGATGCTATGATCAGTGATTATAAAAAACAAAACCCTTGGTAAAGGGAAAGGAGTAACAAGTAACAATGGCTACTTATTCAGTCGCAGGTTCTACTCCAAGTGGTGTGTCCACCAATAATAATCGTCGATTATACAACTTTGGTGAACGCGTTGCTGAATTAGCACCTGAACAATCCCCTCTCTTTGTCTACCTTTCAAAAGTAGCAAAGAAGCCTACCAATGACCCTGTCTTTAAATTCTTAGAGCAGCGTCATCAGTGGGCAAGACGCAATTTCGATGTCGAAACTGCGGTTAGCGCTTACGATCCAGATCCTGCAGCAACAGCAAGCAAGAATATACTTGTTGACGTTGCTTACGATGCAAATGGTAAAGCGCTTACTACACCAACATGTCCCGAATTTTTCGTGGCAGACGGTGGACAATTAATCTCTATTCCAGCAACCGACGCAGCATCAGCTGTTGTGGATGTTGTATTTAGAGTTACAGGTGTAACTAAAGCAGCTACTAAAGCTACTTTAGCGTGTACTGTACATTCTGTAAATGGAAGTACTGATGCTTCGGCTTATAGTGCAACAATTGCTATTGCAAATAATGCAAAAGGTCAAGTAATTGGTACGGCATTTGAAGAAGGTTCTGGCGCTCCAGGTGGTTGGAGAGATACATTATCCGATAGAGAAGGATATACGCAGATTTTTAAAACTGCTATTGATCTCTTTAGTGGAACATCTCTAGCTACAGAGTATCGTGGCGTAGCTGACGAATATCGTCGAGTATGGCGCGAGAAGTTAATGGAACATAAAATGGATATCGAACATGCAATGCTTTATGGTGTTGGCTCATCTGATGATGCAGGTACAGCAGCACCTAAGCGTATGACTCATGGTATCATGCCTTACATTACAGCTAATGGTGGAAAAACAGCTAATTTTACAGCTGCTGGTTCCGACTATGATGATGTTATTGATTACATGGAAGACTTTTTCGCACCAGAAAAAGGAAACAGTGGTGACAAGCTTTGCTTGGCATCTCGCCCTGTAATCGCATGGCTAAATAAGCTAGGGACTGATTCATTCATGAAGAATACAGTGGGCACTGCTCAGTATTCAATGGACGTACAAAGCATACCTGGATCATTTGGACATACAGTTATGAAGATTAATACCGTTTTCGGTAGCCTTCATGTAGTTCAAGAACCATTATTCCGCGGAGCTAATAGCGGTAAAATGGCTCTAATTGATCTTAAGAATGTGGCGTATCGCCCATTAGTAGGTAATGGCAAGAATCGTGATACTCATATCATGACGAATGTTCAAGCCAATGATGTTGATGGAAGAAAAGATATGATCTTGACCGAAGCTGGTCTTGAGATTTCACTTCCTGAAACTCATGGCATCATAACCTTCACAGATCTGTAGAGATCATTAATTTGGTGGGGCTTTTATTAGCCCCACCAAGCTAAAGGAAGAATATGAGTCAATCAGTAGAAACAAAAATTGAAGATCTAATCGGGGAAGTACCTGATAGTAATGCAACCGCAGTAACCCAGTGGGCTACTGATGTTGCTAGAGAGGTTATTAATCTTTTACCAACAGAAATGCTTTGGCAAGTATCTGAAACGATCACAGATTCAAGTGGAGGTTCTGGAGCTACATTAACCCTAACCCATGGATCAAATGCTGATGCAGGAAAGATTACAGGAGTTGCTGTCAATCAAGCTGGAACTTCATATGGTACTGATCCTAAGGTAGTTATTAATAAATCGGGCGGAGGACTTTCAGGTGGTTCAGGAGCTGTTATAAGAGCAGTATCTAATGGAAGTGCCATAATTGCAGCTTATGTAGTTAGTCAAGGGACTGGTTATGCTAATACAGATGTAGCAGCTGTAGTTGGAGATGAGGGAGTAGCAGTAACAACAGCAAAATTTTTATACGCACATAATCAAGGCTATAGAGCTTTAGAGATTGATGCGGCAAATAAGCAAAGAGCAGAAGACTCTGACTCTATTTATCAAGCGACAACTCAAAATCCAGTATTTTATAGAGAAGGTGGTAGAGTTTACATAGAGCCTGCTGGCGGTTCAGCAGTAGTAGTTAAATATCCTACAATAAATTATAATGATACAGATGTAACTGGGGTACCTGACGATGTAAAGCATCTAGTTGTTATGGGAGCTGCAGTTAAGGGAAGATTGTATCAATTAGATGTTTTAAGAAGGTCAGTAGATGATGTTGGTGCTCCTAGCTATGCTGAGGAGTCATTATCACTATTACCCTTACCATCAATTGCAGATTTATCGACATCAGAATCAGCCCCTACTTTAGTATTAAGCCCTGAGCCTACTTTGTCTGACTTAACTATTAGCGCCACTTCCCCGACACCACCAGTACCGCCATCATATACAGATATTACGGTAGTGATGACCGAAGCAAGTGCACCTACTTATGATGCTCCCGCTTTAGTAACAAACTTTTCAAACGCAACTACGCAGATAGAGACAAACGAAGATGTAGAGTTAGCAAATGCTGAATTGTCTAAAATAAATGCTCAATTAAATGAGTATAAATCAAAAGTAGATAATGAGTTGAATAAATTCAACGAAGCGCAAGTCAAATACCAGGCTGAGGTAGGTATAGCAACTCAAGAAGCTCAAATGAAGCAAGGTAAAGAATTTCAAGATTATTCTTCTAAGCTTGAAAGATATCAAGCTGAGTTAGCAAAGTTTCAGCAAGATGTTAATAAGGAAGTAACTGAGTATACAACAAATACACTTCAAAAAGATTTAACTGTATGGCAACAAAAAAGAAGCGACGATATGAGAGAGTATGTTGCCAAATTAGATCTTTATAAAACAAATTTAACAAATGAAAAAGAAATTTATACTATTAACGAGATACAGAAGGAGATTGGTCTCTGGCAAGCTGAGCAAACACAGAAAATACAGAAGTACGGACAAGACCTTCAACAAGCAGCGACCAAATTCGGAAGTGAATTCCAAAAGTATCAAACAGATTTAAGTAATATTTTTCAAAAACACCAACAAATGGTTCAAGAATTACAAGTCTTAGACGCGCAATATCAGAGAGGACTACAAACTTTTGTAGCTTCTTATCAAGAGCCACAACAAAACGCCAAAGGAGTATAGAAATGGCAAGTAGAGTAGAATATTCTGTTAGCATGACTCCAGTCAGAACAATTGCCGCTTCAGGTGATTATGATGCTCAAGATGTTATTGCTAATGATATAGGAAAATCTTTAGGAGGATCTGGGGAAGTTGCTACAGCTGCAGCAGACCATACAACGGTAGGATATGGAACTGCTACAAAAGGAGTAGTAGTTTATAAAGAAGCAGTTGATGATGCTTATACTGTTTTAGGAGCAGATAATACTGCTTACAATATGATATTTATAAAAAATACAGGAAAATTGTATGGAGCAGATGCCACAACTTTAGGAGCAACACCAGACACACCAGTTGATGTTAATATTTGGTTAAAAGTTGCATCAGCTCCCACTTATAAACAAATAGCTGCTCTTTCTGCAGGTGAGGCAATAGTATTGCCTGGATTTACTCAGAAAGCTGACTGCGGTATATATGTTAGACCTGCATCAGGAACAGATCATTATGCAATTGAGTATGCTTTAATAGTATGACGCAGAAACAGATTATAGAACAAATTCAACAGGTCCATCCAGAAATTGGTGAGACGCAATTACGCATTATGTTAAATAATGCGTTAGATGAGTTTGTTGCTGAAGCTAGGACAAATATTCATATGGACATTTTAAATCCAGATGCAGATCCAGTTGCTGATAAGCGTTATTATGATTTTACTGGGGCTACAAGTATAACTGATGCGGAGGATGTTTTAGAGGTTATTCAAGTAACTTATGGGAATTCAACAGATGGTGAGAAGATAATAGGTCATCTTTCTAGCGATGTAGAACCATTGGATGTAACATAATGGCAAGTTCAAGTAAATATAAAGCATGGTGGGTAAAATTAGGGAAATTAGGCATTGGTTATTGGGATGATACTGAAGGAGAAGTTAAATCATTTGGAGCTGATGATATATCAGCAGGTGATAAAATTCGAATTTTATACAGAAGAAAGCCTACAAAGCTTACTTCTACCCTTAGTGAGAAACCAGATGTTCCAGAACAATTTCATAAGGCTATCATGTATCGCGTTATGGAACAATTAAGTGCTCGAAAAGGAGACTTTAAGGGAGCTCAATATTACATGAAAGAGTATGAAAAGTGTGTTATCATGGCAAAAAAATATACAAATAAAGGAAGAGACGGCAGTCACATTGCGATTGCTCCTCACGAGTTCTAATGGCAGCAGGTACTTATAATATAACAATAACAAAAGGTACTGATTATGCCTTGGGAATGACATTGAAAGATTCTAGTGGATCTGCTATAAATGTTACAAATTATACATTTAAATCTGAAATCCGAAGAAAAGAAAGCACTGGTGTGGCTGCCACCTTTACTGTGACAAAAACAAATGCCTCTGCTGGGGCAATAAAACTGGCTTTAACTCAAGCTCAAACAGAGACTTTGCCAGTTGGTAAATTAAAATATGATCTAGTTGCTAATGATGGTACTGAGGTAGATCAATATATAAAAGGAACAGTGACTGTTATTGATACAGTAACTGATACTACGAGTTTATAATGCCAGACAATGTAACAATAACAATAGATCCAGATGACTCAACTAATATAACAGTATCTGATGCTACTTCAGCTGCTCAAACAAGTTTTGATGCAAGTACAAGTGATTTAACTGCTACGGATCTACAAACAGCTATTGCTGCATTGGCTAATGAAAAATTTGCACAAGACGGTACTCCAAGTAGTGCTAATGAAGGCTCTATTTGGTATGATACCGATGATGATATATTATATGTAAGAAGAAATTCAACATGGACCAAGTTAATTCAAGAAAATTTAGATGGTGGAATTGATGGAGGGACATATTAATGAAAATAAAAGGAATACCTAATGGCTAATACAATCAGAATAAAGAGAGGTAATGATAGTTCGTTACCTGGTTCTTTTGCTGGGTCGGGTGAGCCACTTTGGAGTGAGGATCTCTACAAGTTATATGTAGCTATTAACGGTTCCTCTGCAAAGTGGATAGGAGCCGAGATTGACAATACAAACACTCTTGGAACTTCTCAAACTAAGTTAGCAACACAAAATGCTATTAAAACTTATGTGGATACCCAACTAACAGCGCAAGACCTTGACTTTACTACAGATACTGCTGGAAATAGTGCAGTAGATCTCGATAGTCAAGTATTAACCTTCGCTGGAGGCGAAGGTGTGGATGTAACACATAGTGGACAAGCTATAACAGTTGCGGGAGAAGATGCTACTACTACAAATAAAGGAATAGCAAGTTTTTCTGCAGATAACTTTGCAGCAAGTTCAGGTGCGATTACAATAAAAGATGGTGGCGTTGCTAATGCAGAATTAGTAAATAGCTCATTAACAGTTACAGCTGGTAACGGATTAAAAACTGGTGGTGCGGTATCACTGGGCGGATCTGTTACTTTAGATATAGATTTAAATGAAGTATCTTCAGCTACAGTTGATGTAGCAGCGGATAGTATAGCGATCATAGATGCGGGAGATAGCTCTACAAAAAAAGAATCAGTAGCAGATTTAATAGCTGCTATAGACGGAACTGGACTTACGGCTACAAGTGGAGTTTTAGCAGTAGATGCTACTCAAGCGATTACCAATATTAGTGGAAATTTAACTGTTGCAGGAAATTTAACAGTCGAAGGCGATAGTGTAGTTACTGAAGTAGCTACAATGCAAGTGGAAGATGGATTAATCCAGCTTGCTAAAAGATCTAGTGTGAATAGTGACGATATCGATATAGGAATATATGGTGCATATAGCGATGATTCTGGAAGTTCTACTGAATATGCTGGAATTTACAGAGATGCGAGCGTCGGAGACGGTGTATGGACTTTCTTTGATAGCTTAACTGCAGCGCCAGGAACTGGAGCAAACGCAGTCAATGTTTCAGGGTCTGGTTATAATTATGCTGCAATTAAATGTGCAGATATTACTGGAATTGATGATGATGGCTCAGGAAATGCTGAACTAAGTGGATTCAATATTGATGGAGGTGACTATTAATGGCTAATAAAATAATATTAAGAAACAGAAGCAATACATCAAATCCTGCTCCAACACATTCTACTGATGCAGCTACGGATGTTGATTATGGAGAAGTAGTAGTTAATTATCATGCAGATGTAGCTTCTCTTTACTTTAAAGATTCCAGCAATACAATAAGACAAATCAAGGATTCGACTCAATCTGCTACAACTGCAGATGCGACGGCCTTAGCGATTGCGTTAGGATAATATCATGGCAAATACCTTTAA
>VTLG01001800.1_pt1 | contig 29789 bp, 52 predicted proteins | sample 4694571 | NCBI WGS metagenome assembly VTLG01 (sample SAMN12604809, study PRJNA352737) | marine metagenome | biome: ENVO:00000447; feature: ENVO:00000209|ENVO:00000569|ENVO:01000036; material: ENVO:00002151; isolation source: viral sequences binned using virsorter ...
TGGTGGGGGTACTTGGACAAGTGGAGCTTGTAATTTTAATGTAGGCATTGGTTCAGAAGCATTAGCTGGTGCATTATCTGTAAACTCAGGAGTAGTTGCAATAGGTTATAGTTCTCTTACTGCTTTAACATCAGGAGTTGCAAATACGGCATTAGGATTTGAGGCTGGAAAATCAATAACAAATGGACATAGCAATACTTTTCTTGGATATGAGTGCGGTCAGAGTTTTGATAGCGGTGAATCAAATATGACTGCCATTGGTCGTAATGCAATGGGTTCTGCTAATAATGATAGTTCTTCAAATTGTGTAGCTATAGGTGTAAATGCTTTAGAAGGTGGTACTGGTGCTATAACAAATAATATTGCTATAGGTAAAGATTCCATGTCAAGTACCTCTAATAGAAACGTTAATGCAAATATTGCTATTGGAATAAATGCAATGGACTCAACTTTTGGCGGTACTGTTACAGATTGTATTGCTATAGGAAGAGATTCAATGCATCACGCATCAAATCAATTAAATGGTGTAACTGGTTCTATAGGAATTGGAGCATTCTCTTTACAATCTTTAACAACTGGCTATAAAAATATTGCAATAGGTTATGAATCGGGAAAATCAATAACTACTGGAACTAACACGGTTTCAATCGGTTCAAATTCGGGAGATGCTTTGACTATAGGCGGTAATAATGTTTTACTAGGGCATTTTGCTGGAAGTGGTATGGTAGAAGATAGAAATTGTGTTGCTATAGGCAGAAGTGCCTTAATTCAATCCAATGGTGGTGGCTCAGATGGCACGGCAACAGATACAAATAATACTGCCGTGGGAGCTTTTGCTGGAGATTCTTTAACTACTGGAGCGAACAATTTATTATTAGGTGCTAATACAGATGCTTCAAGTGGAAGTGCAGTAAATCAAATTGTAATTGGTACTGGTGCAACTGGAGTGCAGAATAATAGTGCAATTATTGGTAATTCAAGTGTTGCAGATGTTTTTATGGGCGATAATGGTTCTGCATGGAGTACAACATCTGATGGCAGATTAAAAGAAAATGTTGAGGACTGGAATGTAGGTTTAGATGCAATAAATAATCTTAGAATTGTATCATATAACTTTAAAAAAGACAACCCATATAAATATGATTCTGATAAAAAACGACAAGGAATTATCGCTCAAGAAGCACAAAAAGTTTTGCCCGAAATGATTAAAGATGATGGCGAATGGTTATCCGCTAATCAAGAACCAATGATTTGGGCATTAGTAAATGCGGTACAGGAACTAAGTGCCGAAGTAAATAATCTAAAAAAACAACTTAAGGATAAATAAATGAAAGACTATAAAGCACAAAAATCTGCTAAGAATTGGTCTGTAAAAAAGGTCAAAGTAGTTGACTATCCAGCAGTTTCTGAAGTCAAAGATGACGATGGAAATGTAGTCAGGGTAGCACAAGCAGAGCAATCACATGATGAATTACAATTAGTAAAAAAGCAATGGGATGCTAGTAGTGGTAAAGCACTAGATGATGCAGTTCAATCTTGGAGCTTAGAGCAAGTTGCTAGTCAGATTCAATATTGCAAAGATAGAGCATCTGAAGCACAAGCTGAACAAGCTGATTGGGAAGAACTAGAAAAAGATCTAAAAGCACTTTAATCAATAACCAAATAGGAGTCAATCGTGGCTAAAAAACAAAAAAACGAGCCGTGGCCGATAACTCTCTTCGATAAAAAATACTACGAAGATGATTTAACGGATGAGCAAAAAGCAATGGTAAACCATATCGCAGACCTTGAAAATAAAATAAGAAGTAGTGCGTTTAATCTTGACCAATTAACATTTGGAAAAGAAGCGTTTATTAATCGCTTAAAAGAATCTTTAAAAGAGGAGTCTGAAGAAGAATAATGCTTGTTCGTAAATGTGCAAAAGGAAACAAGGTTTATATTTTTAAACCAAGAACAAAAGAAAATGTAACATACAAATTTAGTGATGAAACTATTTCTTTTGATGCACAGAATAAGTCTTATATTGTGATAAGTGATGGGGTAGTAATTAAAAGGACTAATTCTTGGGTTACTGCCCAATCATCTTTTTTAAGTAAATCTCAAGATAATATACAAAAATTAGAAGTTGGTAAGCACACTTTAATAAATGGAATAGCTACAGAAATAAAATGAAAAAAGATTATACAGATTTAATGAAAATAATAATATTTGTTTCATTGTTTTTTATGTTTTTTATGTTTATAGCTTGTGATTCTGGTTGGAGTGTGGCTGGTTATGAGGTATGAGTAATGGCAAACCTAAAACAGCAAGGTCTTATAGAGCATCTGTCGTTGGGGACAATACTATTGTTAGCATTAATCTTAAATGGGCTGGGCAGGTACTTATACTTGTGGCTGGACTTGTTTATTCGTACTTACAAATTGAAAATAGAATTGCAGAGCTTGAGCGAAGAATGGAACTTGCTGATAGTCAAATATTAGAATTAGTAGATAAGAATATGATGGAAGAACAAAAAGAGCGTGAAGCAATGGAAGAGCGTATTAGTTTTTTTGAAAAAAATCTTAACATAAACCCTTTTTCATGGAAAAAAAGAAAAAAAAATTAATTTACACTGAATGGTGGAAAGAAGAATTAAGAGTTGAATTAGATGAGATTGAACATAATTATTTTATAAATCGTGAGTGGAGAAAAAAAAATTGGATTTCTTAGCAGTTTACACAGAGACTGGCATGATCGGCATAGTAGGTGCTTTGCTAGTGTATATGGTATTCTCTATGAACAGAAGAGGGTCGGAGCAGGCAGACGCTTTGCAAGATCTAAAAATAGAGAACAAGGGGCAAAGTGAAACCATTGAAAACATGGAAAGCATATTGCTCAAATTGTTGTCAAGAATGGACAAAACAGATGATAGAATTTCAAGAAAATTTGATGACCTCAACAAAGAAGTTAATTCTGTTGATAACCAAATCAGTTTAATTCAAGGCATAATTTCGAGGTTAAATGGCAAACACTAAAGGAGAAAATAATGGACTTTAAAAAAATAATGTTATCAGTAGCTGAATCTCAAGCAGATCAGTTTAAACAAAAAGCTATTGAGTGGGTTCAATCTGATGAATTTCAAGAAGAGTTAGCAAGCAAGATAAATGCTAAAATAGACATCCCATTTGTTGCAGAAGATAAAGAACAAATATTCTTTGAAAAATGTGTAGACCTAGTTGCAGATATTGTAGAAGGTTTATTTAAGGGGAAATAATATGCCAAAACTTGGTCGAAGAAGTTTAAAAAGACTTAAAGGGGTAGACCCTAGACTGGTATCTGTTTTACAAAAAGTGGTGAAGTATTACGATATTACAGTTGTGGAAGGTTTGCGTTCCCAAAAAAGGCAAGATGAACTGGTAAAGATTGGCAAATCTAAGACCAAGTTTGGCAAACATGTTCAAGGTTTAGCAGTGGATATAGCACCATATAATTTTCAAACTCGCAAAATAGATTGGTCAAATCGAGATGATTGGCATTATTTAGGTGGGTTTGTTCTTGGTATCGCAGCTATGATGGGTGTCAATATTCGTTGGGGCGGTGATTGGTCATCGCCTAGCCTTGACAAAAATGTAATGATGGGAAAAGAAGTGAGAACAACATCTGATAATGGATTTGATGACCTTTTACATTTTGAACTAGTGGATTAATAAAATGGAGAACTTTAAATGCCAAATGGAACTACAAAAAAACCCACTAAAGACCCAGATGGAAACCTTGTTGCGTGTCCATTTTGCAATAGTGAGAGAATAAGAAAAGATGGTTGGCAATATTGGAAAAACAATCGAAAAAGGCAGAGGTATTATTGTAATGATTGTGGGAAAAAGACGTTGAATCCAGTAATAATACAAGGTGATGATTTTAGTGTTCAAAATTTACCTATTGAAGAAATGAACATCAATGATATAATTGAATATCGCAAAAAAAGATATGTGCAAAAATACGATGCTTACAAACAAAGGCAATTAATAAATATTCAGATAAACAAAAAAGGGATTATTGGCATATGTCATTTTGGTGACCCACATGTTGATGATGATGGAACAAACTTAGCAGAAATATATTCTTTATGTGATTTAATTCGTGAAACAGATGGCTTATTTGCAGGAAATTTGGGAGATGTTCAAAATAATTGGGTTGGAAGATTGACTTATTTACATGGGCAGCAATCAACAACCGCTAAAGAATCTTGGTTAATATCTGAGCATTTTTTAAATAGTGTGGATTGGTTGTATTTAATAGCAGGCAATCACGATGTTTGGAGCGGTGATGGTGATCCATTAGAGTTTATCATGAGAGATAAAAAAGCAGTTTACAAACAACATGGTGCAAGAATGAATTTAAAATTTCCTAACGGGAAACAAATACGAATTTCAGCAAGACATACTTTTCGTGGAAATAGTATGTGGAACACTGCTCATGGAATTAGCAAAGCTATTCAAATGGGGTGGCGTGATCATATTCTTACAGCAGGACATACTCACGTATCAGGGTATCAAGTTTTAAAAGACCCTGCTAGTGGATTAATTAGTCATGCAATACAAGTAGCATCATTTAAAAATATGGATGAATATGCAAACAAACTTGGATTAGATGATAAAAACATTTTTAATGCTCCTGTAACAATCATAGATCCAAAATATAATGACGATGATAACAGACTAATCACAACATTTTTTAATCCGTATGAGGCTGCGGATTATTTAACCTTCAAAAGAAAAAGGTATAAATCATGAGTACATACGAAAATACATATTGTAACACGACAACTGATTTATTATTTGTTGAGCCATATTTAGCTCAATATGATGGAAAAAGAGTTTTGCCTAATAACTTTGCAACAACTGGCACTAGCAATTTATATCAATTAAATAATAGTGGTTATGTAGATCAATTATATAAAGATGGGGTAGAAATGACTGCAGTTACAGACACTCCCAACGCAGACAATGAATATAACTATTCTAGCAGCACAGACTCATTTCAGTTTTTTTTAACATCTAGTTCAGTTTCTGCATTAAATAGTTCTTTGTTTGAAGCAAGCAGTGATTGGGCTACTTTAAAAGCAGATGCTGTAAAAAGGTCTAGTGATTTTATTAGAAGTTTTTTACCATTTCCTATATATCCTAATAAAGGGGTAGGGACTCAAGATGCAAGCGGTTCAGACTTCCCTGAAATTATTGTTAGATCTGCTGCAATAATGGCGGTAGAATCTTTAGTAAGACCCTATGATGTAGAAAAAGCAGATCAAATAAAAAATCAAGCAATTAACGATCAAGGAACTGGTTTTTTAGATATGCTTAGAACTGGGCAAGTACATTTATATTCCAGCGAAAGTGAATATAAAAAGCGTGGAATATTAAGAACTGTAAACCAAAATGCTAATTCAACTGGTGGAATAGTAGATGTTAAAGGAACTCCATCTTATTCTTGGGATGTAATAAAAATAATAATCACTAATGGTGGCACAATACAAGAAGGAGTTGCAAATACTTCAGTAAAATTTAGCTCTTTTATTGGAAATGAAAATGGTTTAAAACTTGAAAGAATGGCAAACGATGAAATAATTGATTGTTATTGGCAATTAGTTGGGCATTCTATGTATGTTAGATTTAGTGGGGGTGTCTATAATTCAGATGATGAATTTGAGCTTGAGGTAAGTGGCGTAACAGATCAAATGTTTACGCCCATAAAAAGGGTACAAATGACTAGAAAATAATGGCAATTAATTTTACTAATATATTATTTACAAACATTTTAGAACCTTTAGCAACTCTAATAAATGATGAATTTAGTTTGCCTGTTTATTACGATGAGCACAGGGGCAACTCTTCTTTTTTATTAACACCTCAATCAGATGATTTAGTAGCTAGGTTATCTTACGGAACTCAAAGACAATATAATATTGAAATAAATTACCAATTAAAATTTGGGGGAAATTATAATAAAGAGAGCGTAAAGCAAGTAAGCAATATTATGGAGCGTTTAAAAAGACTTATAAACAACAATACAATTTCTAATAATGGGAGTAAATTTTTTGATGCTAATATCTCAGGTATAGAGTATGAGCGTGATGAAGAAGATTCTTCATTATTAAAAGGAGTAGCAATATTTAATTGTCAAAACATAGAGGTGTTATAATGAAAGTAAAAGCAAAATTTAATAAATTTCACAGAGTAAATCCTAATGGAGTTATCTGTGATGCAGGTTCACTTGATAAACTTCGGGCAGGTGAATCAGTAGAAATACCCGAAGATGCTGCAAACGAACTTCTTTCAATGGGATTCGTTGAGCTAGTAAAACAAAAACAAAAGAAAAAGGAGAGTAAATAATGGCAGATACTCGTGTACTCCCTGTAAGTAATGTAAAATATGGCTTAAAAGCAGAAACATCTTTCGGGGTAGGATTAGATTCAAGCGGTGCAGATGGCACAGCATACATAACACAACCTGCAGTGCAAGTTGAAAAACCCACATTTAATATATTAAGGGAATCAAGATTGTTAAGTGGAAGAGGTTTAGTAAAAAACGCTGCAGACACAATAACTAACTTAAGAGGCGGAACTGTAACAATGCCTTTTGATATGATAGCTACACCTAGAACACTTGTTCAACATGCAATGTTAGTAGGTCAAGAAAGTGGTACTTCTGGATCAACTTTGCATGAAATGGAGATAGATGGCTCAAGCAACCCTAGTTCTATAGGTGGATCGATATCAAGCGGTGTTCCTCATAGTGTTAATTTGGCTTATTATCCAGCTGCAGGTGAAGGTATTAAACTTTGCGGTGTGGTTTGTTCCGATTTAACAATAACAGGTGATGTGGGAGCTAACAACGGTTTGATTTCTATGAGTGGAAATTACTTTAGTGGCTTTAGCAATCCAGTAGCAAGCTCAACTGTGTTAGAACAGACATTTGATGGAACTTTTGTTGATGCTCAAACTCAATATTTTAATTTGCTAGATTTTGATACTAGAACTTTAGATGTTGAAGGAAACACAAATCAAAACTTTATTATGAAAGCATTTTCATTTAATATTTCTAATGGAGTTAACAGAGTTGGGGCTGATACTAATGGTAATGCTGAATTATACGCTTTTCCAGAGTATGTTATAACTGGGAGCATTACAATTAAATATGATGATTTATTTGATTATAGTGCTGGAACTAACGTTATACAGGACTTCTTAGATGGCGATACTATGACGCTTAATTTAATTTGCGGAGATAGTGAACCAGATGCTGCAGGAGAAATGGAAATAACAGCAGAGATTCAATACACTGGTGATCCAGGTCAGGACTTAAGTGAAAGCGGTGTTTTTCATACGTTAGAGTTTGAATGCGTTCAAAACGGATCTAATGAAGCATTTAAACTTCAAGTGTTTGAAAATACTGCATTAACAGCAATGTAAACTAAAATAGAGGAGTAATAAAATGATAGTTGATACTAAACATGGTCAATATGAATGTAGTAATATAAATAGAAAACAACGCAGAGATTTGTATAAAAAAGTAAAACAAATATATGCTACCGAAGATATGGAAAAAATGCATGATTTAGCAGATGAATTTGCAATACTTGCTTTTGGCAATGAGGAAAAAGCCAATGAAAAATTAGGCAAATTAACTGCGATAGAAGAAGATGAAGTATTGATGACTATCATTAATGCGTACATGGGGATTGAAACCCCTTTAGATATTGGCGGTTGAGAACTGCACTATGGTTTTCCTCTTTCGGAATCCCAAGAACTGGACTACTCCTCCCATACCAAGCTCAATCGCCAAGTCTTTTTAAGCGCATAAAATTTGAAAGTAAAAAGGATATTTATGAAGAGATTTACAGAATTTTATCCGAAAAAAATATTGAAAAATTTGGTATTGGTAAAAGTTTGTATTTTCAATTACCTTTTTTTTGTGATCCATCTATTGTTATTTCAGATTGGTGTTGGCAAATGATTGAAGATTATCACATTGTAAAAAGTTATAATGTTCCTTTGTGTAACAATTTAAATGATTTAGACGTATTTACTTCTGATTGTTTCATGCAAATCGAAAATGAAATGCAATTAATAAAAAGTTATAAGGCTTCAGAAAATGGCAAGTAAAAATGTAATATTAAGAATCGGCACAAAAGGTGCTAGAAAAGCATTAGGAACTTTAGGAAAGGTTTCTGGTAGTTTAGCCAATTTAGGTGCTAAAGCTGCAGTGGTTAGTGCTGGATTTGCTGGGTTATCTGCTAAGTTAGCAGGAGATTTTCAACAAAATTTATTAGAAATATCTACTCTTTTAGATAAAAATGTAGACTCAAGTTTAAACAGGATAGAACAATCTTTAAAAAACGCAGCTAGTGCATCTGGATTAGCTCTTGATTCTCTTTCAAAAGCACAATATGATATTATTTCTGCTGGATTTAGCAATGCAGCTGACAGTGCTGAAGTTTTAGATCAGTCTGTGAGGTTAGCTGTTGGTGGTGTTACTTCTGCTGCACATGCAGCCGATTTATTAACAACTGCTATAAATTCATTTGGGGGAAGTTCTGCGGATGCTCAAAGAATAAGTGATGTGTTATTCACTACAGTAAAAGAAGGTAAAACAACAATAAGTGAGCTTGGTGGCAGTATTGGTTTGGTCTTACCTTTTGCAAAGTCTTTTAATTTGAGCATTGAAGATGTTGGTGCTGCATTAGCTGTTTTGACCGCTGGTGGTATAAGCACCTCAGAATCAGTTACAGCATTAAAAGGTGCTATAAGGGGGTTAGAATCCCCAAGTCAAAGTGCTAAAAAAGCAATGCAAAATGCTGGTATCGAGGTCATTAGGTTTGACGATGGCACTGTTGACTTACTAAAAACAATAGAGCAATTTGAAAAAATTGATGCAGATGCTATTGCAAAATTCATACCAGAGGCAACAGGTCAATTAGCAATAAAAACTCTCAAAAATGATACAGATGGTTTAAGAGATAGCATGTCAGCTTTTGATGAATCTTCTGGGGCTACTGAAAAAGCATTTGAAAAAATGCAAAAAGGAATAAACAATCAATTAGGTAGATTAAGAAGAAATTTTGGCAACGTAATGATAACAATCGGGGAGGCAATAAACCAAAAACTACAACCTAAAATTGAAGCAATAAATACTGAGTTTCAAAAATTAAATGAAATAGGTTTTGATAATTTAGCTTTAGCATTAAAAGATAATATTCCTGTGATATTAGATACTTTAGTTAATGCTTTTAAAGAAGCATTTAGGATGATTGAATTACAAGCTGGTTTATTTGCTAGAATTGTTAAAGATAAATTGTTTTTTAGAGATAATGACGAATTGCATAAGGAAATGCAAGAAGCATTAAACAAATCTTTTGAGTTTAGTACTGAAGAAGTAAAACAATCGTTTGAAGATATGTATAATAAAATAATTGCTGATGCAACAGTAGCAAGTGAAAAACAAAAAGAATTGTCTAAAAGTGTAATTGAAGGTGAAGGTAAAAAAGCTGAAGCCACTGGTCAAGAAGGTGAAAAGATTAAAGAAAAGATTGAGTTTATTACAATCGAACAAATGAAAAGGCAACAACACGCAAATGCTGTAGAAGAAATGATAAAGCAAATGCAAGACGCCAATGTTAGTGATATAGAAATACAAAAATTTAGAGCAGAACAAACAGAAAATTTTGAAAGAAAAATAAGAGCTTCAAAGCTAGAAAGTGTTGGCTCTTTAATAGGTTCTTTAGGAAAGTTAAATCAAGCATCAAAAGGCAGTGCATTAATTTCTAAAAGATTAGCACAAACTCAGGCATTAATTGATGCTTTTGCAGGTTACAATAAAGCATTAGCAGCATCTGCCCCACCTTTTAATTTTATTAGTGCTGCTGCAGTATTTGCTGCAGGACTTGCTAATGTGGCAAGTATAGAGGCTCAAAAATTTGCTACTGGCGGTATAGTTCAAGGTGATCCATCTAAAGGTGATAGTGTTCCAGCAATGCTGACCGCAGGTGAATTAATTTTAAATCAAGCACAACAAGATAATTTAGTAAGTCAAATGGGGAATGTTACTGTAAATGTGTCTGCACCTTTGGTAGATGAAACTGTAATAGATTCAATAATACCAGCATTAGACAGGGCTAGACAAATGGAATTAGCATGAGCTTAACATTACCAGCTAATTATGAAAAATCATCTAAATTAGGAAACATAGTTGAAAATTGGATTGTTCAATTATTTTATGACGATGAAAGTACAAACGATTTTACTCCAATAGCACTGTCAAACACTATTGTTGAAAATGTATTTTATCATGGTGTCATAACTAATGAACCTACAATTAGAACAAGTGTAAATGTATTTAGATCTAAAGCAAGCACGTCTCAAATTAGTTTAAATATTGTAAATTTTGAATATAAAGGTTCTAGTTTTTCAGAAGAATTGTTGTATGGCACTAGGTCTTATATAAATAGAACAGTAAAAATATTTTCTCAATTGAACAGTGCTACTGCTATCGCTGATTGTTTACAGATATTTCATGGCAGGTTTGTGGACATATCTCATGATAACGAAAAAATTACTTTATCTATTGTAGAGCAACGCCCATGGGATTTTATAGAAATACCAAATCAAAGAACCATAACAACAAACAATCAATTAGGCATACCAACTTATTTTCCAGTTGCCTATGGTGCATATTCTGCAAATGTAAGTTTTCAAGATAATGAAAGATTGTGCCACGCAAGAGTAAGTGGGCAAGATACCAATTTATATCCTATCCCAGTTCATACTTACGACTCAGAAACTTTTACTTGTTTAGCATCTGAAAGCGATACAGGCAATACCGCAAATGAAGCATCAAGTGTTACACCGCATTTTTATGAACCTAATATAGATTCTTTTATACCATTATTAAATTCTAGCGGTTCAACATTTGCTCAAGATACTATAACGTATCAAGGTGGTAACGCAATAAAAGCACCTTTAAATATGTTTAGAGCTTTTAGATTTAAACCAACTGATGTAGGAGATAGCAATACTTTTACAGTAGGAAATAGCGGTTTTAATGCTTTTGATACTTCTAGTGGTGCTAGTTCTACTGATTTAAATTCAACCACAGTTGCCAATCATCCACCAGCTATTGCTTCAGATGGGATTAATTTACCAAGCAACACAACACACTCAGAGTTCAATGTAGGACAATTTAATTTTCCGAGCATAGATGGTAAAATAACTTTTTTAAAAGTAAAATTAAGAGGTTTTGCAACTATAACTGCTTTAGGTTCAAATATAACTAGGTTGCTTACAGTCAAAGCTAACGATTTTCATGGTAGTGATATAGGGATGACAGATGATTCTGGAAATATTATTACAAGTATTACTTCTGGAGCAACTGTAACTGGTCAAATTTTTTCACAATCTTTTGGGACTACTGGGGCAGGTTCTGCAAGTTCTGGAAGTTTAGGTACATTTACTTCTCAAGATTTAGTGGCTCAAGATAGCACAAATTTTGCTCCAGAAAACTTAACAATTAAATGCGATTATGACTGGCAAGTAGGTGAATCAAATCTAAAAGCTGGGGCACAAGGAATATGCTACATTAGCGATATACAATATGTCGTAAGGTCTAAATTAATTTTTGATAGCACCAATCAATCTGCTAATATTGAAAAACTAAATAAAATAAAAATGTTATACACTGGTGCAGATGGTCTAAACAAGTCTTACACTGGTGGTAGTGGGACTGCTACAACTGGCGTTGAAGCACATAGGGATATGCTTTTTAGGTTTGCTGGTTTTGATGCTTCAGATAGTAATTTATATAATTGGGGTACAAGCAACCCAAGCTCTAATTCATTAAACATTAATAGTGCAAGGTCTAATTGGACTATTGCTTTTTGGCAACTTGAGCCAAAACCATTATTAGAAATTTTAGATCAATTACAATATGAAATGGGGTTTTGGTTTAAATATAGAGCAGATGGCAGTGGTGCATATTATTATGTAAAAAATAGTTATGCGTCTAGTGATGTATCTAAAACATTAAAAAAAAGCGATATTGATAATATATCTATAAAAAATACTAATTGGAAAAACCTAATAACTCAATATGATGTAGAGTTTAAAAGACATCCAGCCAATAATAGCAGATATATAGAATCTTTAAGCAGCTCAGATAGCACGAACAATTTTAGATCTGCTTATAATATTCAATCAAAAGAAAACAAAAAGCACGTTAAATTAGATATGAACATTGGTGCAATAGGAGCATCTGACGTTGGTGCGTCTGGTCAAAACCCAAACGATGGTTTTACAAATTATTATTTATATCTTTCGGGCAGGGTTAGAAAAATTATATCTTTTGATTTAGTAAATCCAGCAATTGGTTATGGTTTAGAAACTGGAGACATAATACAATTTTCTGCGGTTGATGGTGAGATGCCAGTAAAGCCTTTTGGGCACGACTGGAATCAAAGCGGTTCACAATATTATATGATAACAGAACTGCAAAGACAAAGAGGTAAAATAAAAATTAAAACTTTAGAGGTAGGATAATGGCAACAATGGATATTAACACCCCAAGATTTTTTTGTGATTCGGTAAGTTCACATTTAGCAAAAGGTAGCAATACGTCTTCAATAATAACTGGCACTAATTTATTAGACTTTCAGAGCGGAACTATAAGTGAGATAAGTGATGGCAAGCCTTTAAATAGAGTTACTTTTGATACAAGTAGCAATACCAGTAAACATATTTTGTTTAACTTTGATTTTGCTACAAACAGACCAGTAAGAAGAAATTTTTGTGCAATATTAAATCATAATTTTAATACTTCAAATGCTAGAATTAGGATTGCACACTCTGCAAACTCTGATAGAATTAATGATATAGATTTTTCTGCTATAAATACTGGCAGTGATTATTCTTGGGCAAGTAATACTTGTACAGAAATATTAAATGCAGATACTATTGCACAAGCTAGTGATGATAAATCTTGTTTAATAACCCCAGGCGAAGATGGCTCAACCATTTTCACATTTCCCAATACTGAAAATTTTAGATATTCTGGAATTCAAATTGAAGGTGCAACAAGTTTTAATGGTTCAACAGATGTTGAATTTGGATGCATATTATTAGGCACGTTTTATGATATGCCTCACGCTCCAGACGTTTCTCTAACCAGATCTATATTATACGATGGTGTAAAAGTAAATCAATCAATAGGTGGGCAAAAATACGGATTGGCAACTAATATCGGTAAATTTATTGTTCCGTCAAGTGCTGGAACTGCTCAATATCCACCATTTATATTAAGCACTTCAAACGAAATGCATGAGTTTATGGGCAGACAAGTTTATGATTTATCATTTAGCTTTATAAATAGAGCTGATTTAATTCCAGATAAATACACAACTCATTCAGATGTAAACGCTGGAGACAATAACAATTTAACTCAAAGGCCTTTTGTAATGGATGTGTGGAATCAAACATTAGGCAATATGCTACCTTTTATTTTTTGTATTGATAAAGATGCTACTGGAGATGATGTTGAGGGGGAATACATGTATGCAAGATTTGATACTAACGAATTAAATATGCAACAAGTCTCAAACAAACTATATAATGTAAAAATGAAGATAATAGAAGAATTTTAACTTTTTAAATAAAATATTTATTTTTAATTTCAACTTGTTCGTATTATCTGAGGGGTGGTTTTTGTCACATTCCAGTGACGCCTTCTTGTTTATCAATCATCATCTCCCACCCCTCTTTTTATATATTTCTAAGTAACCCTTAAAAAACCCTTAAAAAACCCTTTGACTTTTAAATATTTGTTATTACATTTATATTGATGATTGAATTAAATAACATAAAACAAGGAGTTAAAATGAAACTTACTAACTTAGAAAATAAAATGATGTTCGAAATAGCTTTACTAGCTTATGAAGAATGCGGCATGTGGATGTCTCAACTTGAAGATGATAACTATTCTTGCTTTTTAGGTAAAGAATTAGTAGAAAGATTAAGTTGGAGTAAAGAAAAAGTTGGAGGTGTTATGACATCTTTAACTGAAAAAAATCTAATTTATAAAGAAGATCAAGCAAACGAGTTAGGTCAAAAACTAAATTGGATAAATATTTATGAAAACGGAGCTTTATCATTATTAAAAGAATGGGAAAAGCAATATCCAGATTACTGCGAAAATCCATTCTAAAAACTATAAAAAAGGGGGCGGAGAAATCTGCCCCCATAAACAAGGAGATAATATGAATATATTTTTTTTAGATAAAGATCCAAAAGTGTCAGCGGATCTAATGCACAATAAACACGTAGTAAAAATGATATTAGAGTCAGCTCAGATGCTTTGTACTGCTTTTCATGAGCTAGGTTATAGCGGAGATATACCATACAAAAAAGCATATGTAAATCATCCGATGACTATATGGACTAGGACAACTGGCGGTAACTTTAATTGGCTTATAAAACACGCTAAACGCTTATGTAAAATATATACTAAGCAATATAATAGAGTACATAAAACTCAGGCTGTAATAGATTGGTGCGATGCTAATAAAAAAGATCTAATTATTTTTATTGATAATAGATTAGATAAAACTATACCACCTAAGTGTATGCCTAATGAACATAAAATAGATGGAGACACTATAACTGACGTTGTACATTCTTATCTTAATTACTATGTAATGACTAAAATAAAAAAAGATTCTAGTTGGGGTTATAGAGAAAAACCAAACTTTTTTTATCTTTTTTAAAAAAACCCTTTGATTTTAATCTTAAAGGGTATACATTTAGTTATGATGATTGATAAAAATAACTTAAACAAGGAGTAAAAAATGACTATCTATCAAAAAATAAACAAGTTCTTAGCTCATAATAATTATATGCCTGATACTATGTATGGTGATGATTTTACTTGCGTTATGAAATATAACTTAAGTAATGAAGAGTGTAAAGGTATGTATGTAAAACTTAGTGACTCTATTAAGAAAAAACCTGCTGTTTGGGATAACGCTGATATAAAATTCGCTTTTATAATTGACGAACCATCTGTAAAAATAACTGTAACTGCTAATTCTATAAGGAGTATATAAGATGAAATATTCTATTTGGAAAATGTCTAAAGTAAACGGAATGGACAGATCAATAAAATTAAACGTTGGTCAAGCATACGCTAATCAGATTTTAAAAAACGAACTTACCAAAGATCTAAAAAATAAAGATGTAAAGGTTTTATCATATAAATATGGAGATTTATATGAAACCGATAAATACACTGTTTGGATTGAGGAGGCATGAGATGATAGCATTACCCGATATAGTAAAGTATAATGCCTTAAAACGTAAATATATGAAATTAAGTAGTTTTATTAGATCTATCTATAATCATACTGAAGGTGAAGATTTAAACGAATACGATGTATGTAAAAAAGAGATGCAGACACTTAGCAAAAGACTTGATGAGATTACTTTAGAAATGGATGCGTTTGAGCAAAATGAGTTAGGAATGAAGTGATGATCGGAGAGACAAAACCAATGGTAACTGATGATGACTTCACACCATTTCTAAGATGGTTAGTAAGAAAATATGAATACAATGAAGAGCAAATAATCCACGTGGTTGAAAAGCCATATCAATATACAGAATTATATGAGGAGTATACTAATGAGTAAAACAAAAAAACAGCGAATTAAGGAGCATTTAGAGCTTGGAAATAGCATTACACAAAGAGATGCTTATGAGCTTTTTAATCATACTCGATTGGCGGCAGTCATACACGAGTTAAAGAATGATCCAGTAAACCCACTAGATATTGAAAGCGAAGATATAAGTGAGACCAATATGTCTGGTGATAAAATAAGATACACTAAATACAGCTTAAAAAATCCAGTTGGTAATAAAGACCAAATAAGCATGTTCAGCGATGAACCAGTTGTATTTAGATCTTGGCTAGAAGATAGATAGCTATATGGGCATGGGGTTTTATCCATACACCTTAACGTCATGTTGGATTCTTCGCTTATTCTCATGCCCTAAAACTTAGGAAAGAACTATGAGAGACTTTTTTAATAATATAGAGATGTGGATGTTTTTATATATTTGCGCAGCATTTACTGCGGTATTAATACAATTTATAATTAAACTAATATACAGGAGCATATGATGCAACAAAAACCAAAACTAGAGTTTGAACCAGGTAAAAAATATAAAATTAAATTATTATTTGATTCACCTAAAACTGGACAAAAAACGAACCCGAATGGAAAAACATATAATTGGTATCTATATGGAGTTGAATATAATGGTAACGAATACACTTTTTTTGCTGATTACGTTTTACAAAAAGAATTAGCAAAGTATACAAAAGGTGATATTTTAGAGGTTAGCGACAAATATATTGGTAATGAACCTTATAAGCACGATTGGGAAGTATTTTCAGTTGGATCTGATAAACCTTTAGATCAGATAATGAAAGATGGAGTAAATGAAACTGAAATTAAAGTAAGTGTTTGGGCGGCAATGAAGGTTGCTTCAGCCATATCTAATAATTTAGATGATCTAAAAGTAAATACATATTCTGTACTTGAACTTCATAAGGATGTCTGTAAGGCTGTAAAAAATGAAGAGGTTTATTTAAATGATTAATTCTAACGCTAAAGGCAAAAGAGGAGAACTGCAAGTTGTTAAAATTATTAATAGATATCTTGGCACTAACTTTCGTAGGACTCCCAACAGTGGTGGTCTTAGTATTAAAGGAGATATTATTGACATTGATAATACCAATCCCCTCTATGATTTTCACATTGAAATCAAGAATACGAACTCACTTCAAATACCTAAGTGGAGTAAACAAATAGAAAGTGATATGCCTTTGGGTAAAACTGGGTTGCTAATAGCTAAATTTAAAGGCAGTTGGTTTACTTGGTTAGCCTTAGAGGACTTTCTATATTTAATCGGAACAATAATGGATCTTCAAAAAAAGTTGCGGAAATATGAAGAAATCGATGATTGAATACATACTTGACCTTACTGAACAAAAAAACATAAATCATAAAATGAATAAATTAAAAAGTCCACATAAATACGAAAGACTTCATATTAAAATAGACGATCAATTATGTTTATGTTCTAGTTGCAATAGAGTTTGGAAAAAGAATAGAAAAATGTATGCTAGAAGTGTAGAATACTTTAGAAAAAACCACATACCAACTATTGGAAAAAAGAGATTAACATGCCCTAACTGTAAGGAGAAAAAGAATGGCTAAACGTTTTATAGATACTAACATATGGAATAAAAGTTGGTATAGAAAACTTGATTCAAAAGATAAATTATTATGGATCTATATTTTAACCAAATGCGATCACGCTGGAATATTAGACGGAGACTGGGAAGCAGCATCGTTTTTTATGGGTTGTAACATTTCGGAGTACGAAGAGTTGCCCGAACCTATTAAACTAAAAATGGTGCCTATAGACGATGATCAATATTTTATACCCTCGTTTGTTGAGTATCAGTATGGAGTATTAAGAATTAACTCAAAACCTCATTTATCAGTTATTAAAAGACTTGAGGAAAAAGGCTTAACAGACTATTTACAAAGGGTTATGGTAACCCCTAAAGATAAAGATCAAGATAAGAATATAGATAAAAGAAAAGATAAATTTATAGAAAAAGTAAATGAGATGATAAAAGCCAAAAAATATTCTAATGAAGAAACTAATAGATTTGTTGAATATTGGACTGAGATGAATAATTCAGAAACTAAGATGAGATTTGAATTACAGCAAACCTTTCAGATAAACAGAAGGTTGTCTCAGTGGGTTAAAAATAATAGAGATTGGAACATAAATAATAAAAAAGATAATAATGAGCGTAAAAAAATGCAGTTCACAGCAAGCTGAGTTCTATATAAATGATCTATTTGAAACTTTAGAGATTAAAGGAAACAATCAGCTATTATTTAATCAGTTTTGTAGTGTATTAATGAAATACTCTGTAGAAACTATTAAAAAATCTTGGACAGAAATATTTAATGCATGCGATCTGCCTAATGGTCAGTTGTCTGGAAGATTGCCTAAAATGCAGTTGATTGAAAATATCCTTATGAATAATAGAGTTGAAGAGTTTACAAGAACTCATAACGATATTAAAAAGCAAGAACCAGCTCAAAGCGGTTTAATAAATAAACTCTGGGAATGGGGTTTAGAATTAAGAGATGGTAAAATAACAAGACAAGAACTTGATAAAAGAATAGAAGAATACAAACATGGATGACTTACTTTTATTTGATATAGCACCACCTGAAAAAGATGGGGAGTTGCAAAACACAGAAATTGAGTTTTTAATTGTAGCTTTTGAAGAAAATAATAAAAAAGAATTTATTAAAATGCTTGAATGTTTATGTGATACTATGAATATAGAAGTTTATGCTGATTTATTATTTAAAATTATAAAGGAGAAGTATGAAGAAAATAGAATTAGATTATAAATTAAATAAATATGACTGCAAACAATTACTTGGAACGTTTGCTAAAAAATCTGATTTTGATACTATAATAGACTTTAATTGTTCTGCTTATAATAAACTCGGTCAGCCTGTTTTATTCTTTATTAAGAACTATATAAACCCTTATAATTTAGAAAATGCTTATAGATCTATGCTAAAAGCCGCAGTGCCTACTCAAAATAGAGGTGCGGCAAGTGGTGGAGAAAGAAAACAAACGCTTAAAAAAGATGGCACGTTGTCTAAAATAACTATTACATACGATAAAGAAACTGGAAAAAAGGTAACTCCATTAAGTGGGATAGCTGGATATTTTGATAGATCCGCTCACTATGACTTTTGTAGAACTACAGCATTTAATAAAAAAAACTTAGATAAGTTTAATCAGGCTTTGCCACTTATAAAAGAAGTGGACAGAGGATTTGAAGAGTTTGTTCCTGATAGATATAGAAAACAAAAAGAAATGATTAAAGCTACAAATCCAAATTATAGAATAGCTAATACAGCCTTTACCACTATTACTATAAATAAAGATTATAGAACCGCTTATCATTATGACGCTGGTGATTATTTAAATGGTTTTGGTAATTTGGTTGCATATTGTAAAAACATTAAGCCGATGTATTTAGTTTTACCAAGATATGGAGTTGGAGTTCATTTAGATACTAATGATTTATTATTATTAGACGTTCACGAACTTCATGGAAATACTGAATTTATCCCTAATGGATTAGATCCTGTTAGACTTTCTTTTGTTATGTATTATAGAGAAAATATGTGGAAATGTTTATCACCTAAAGAAGAGCTAAAACGAATACAACTAAATCAAAGAATAGTTGCACAAAAATATTTAAGAGGAGAAAAATGAATTATAAAGTTGCCATACCTAGTTATAAAAGAGCGAAAACTATAAAACAAAAAACTTTAAAATTGTTAAATAAATACTCGATAGAAAAAAATAAAATTACTATTTTTGTTGCAAATGAAGATGAATATAAAATTTATAATAAAAGTCTTGGATCTGATTATAAAATAGTAATTGGGGTTCATACTATAGGAAAGCAAAGAAATTTTATTGAAAAATATTACAAAGAAGGAACTAAGCTTGTAATGTTTGATGATGATTTAGATGGAGTTTACAAAAAACAAAATCAAGATCTAATTGAGTTAGAAGATTTAGAAAAAGATTTTATTATAAAAGGTTTTAATGAATGTTTAAAATCTAACAGCAAAGTTTTTGGTATGTATGCAGCAGCTAATGCATATTTTATGAAAGAAAGAGTGTATAATAAATTATGTTATATTATTGCAAGCATGTTTGGATTAATAGTTGAGCATGATAAATTCTTAGAAAGAGTAACCAATCATGGTGAAGATTATGAATACAGCATAAGACAATACATTAAAAACAAATCATTAGTTAGATTAGATTATATTACAGCAAAATCAAATTATTATAAAGAACCTGGTGGACTGCAAACATTTAGAACTAAAGAAAATATTTACAATTCTATAAAATGGATTGAAGATGAATTTCCAGAGTATTGCACTATGTATATTAGGAAAAGCACTGGAAATGCAGAATTAAGATTAAGAGATAAAACAGCTAAAAAAAATAAAAATCAAATATTTATGTTTTAACCCTATAAAAAAAATAAAAAAGAGTTTATTTTTGTCAAATAATGTTTATACATTTAGATATGATGATTAACAATAATAAAATAAATAAGGAGTTAGAAATGAATCATAATTTTGAAATAAATAATCATGTTCGTATAACAGGAAAAGGTTTTTGCTTTAAAATGAACGTTGATGGGGTTTTAGGTTTTATAGAGGATCTAAACGATGATAATGTAATGGTAATGTTTAACGATGGTAAGTGGGATTGGTTTAGCGTTAAAGATACTGATTTAAAAGTTATTGGAAACTGGGGTGATTAAGATGAGTAACGGAGAAAACTGGGAAACTTGGAATTTTAGGCTTTGGCTAGAAAATAATGAAGCATTAAGCACTTACTTTAAATGTTTATATATAAAATATACAGAAGATGTAAAACTAAATGAATATTTTGGATCTGCTCCAGATCAAAGATTGGTTGCCGATTTAACTCAATATGCTTTAGAACTTGTTGAAAAAGAAACTAAAAATATGGAATGCGGGTTTTTATCTGACGTTTTAAATAGATCTATTAGTTTAGTAAATTTTAACGATATAGCTAAGTATTACATATGGCAAATAAAAGAAGAAAAAACAGCCCAAGAATTGTTAACTGTAGAATAAGTTGCGATATATGCGAAAAGTGGGTTACAATAGTAAATAAAAAATATGACGAAAAATCTAAAAAAATATGGATATGTAATGATTGTAACGAAAAATACCCTATATGGAAAAATTAGAACATATTGTAACAATAATTAGTTTTGAAGAGTTTAATCAATTAATAGAAGATATTGGAAAAGAAGAATTAGCAGTAATGGAATTAATAGATTCGATAGCAAAAATAAACAGTAAAATATATGAACAAACAAATACATTTGGACAGAGTTAATCATAATTTTAGATATCATGCTGAAATACAATACGAAACTGAAAAAGGTTTTGCATTTACAAGTGCGGTAGGTGTTTCATTAGATGATTTTATAAAAGATATAAAAGAAAGATTAGATTATACAAAAGATAGAGATTCAAGATTGGTTGAGGCTTTATTTGACCCAAATGGACAAAAAATAAATATCACTTCTAAAGTATTAGATCTATTAAAAAAATAGATAAATACACTATAAATAACCCTAAATAAATATATAAAATAACCCCTTTTAATAATTTTAAAAGAGTTTTTAAATTATGGTATAAAAAAATGAGGTTAATTATGCCATATCATTCAGGTAAACACAAATCAAAATCAAAAAAGAAAAAATCAAAAGCGATGAAATCAAAAAAGAAAAAGCTTGGTAAAAGAAAATAAAGCATCCTTAAAAGCTGAGCTAGTAGGAATAAAAAATCTAAAAATAGCAGGAGCTTGGCGGATAGAGTTTGATGTATATGATTTCGAAACTCCAGCAGTAAAAGATTTAATGGACATGCTAAACAAACCTGTAGCCATGGGATTAGTTCAATTAGATGAGTAAACAAGGGCAAAGCAGGGGCAAACCTTTTAAAAAAGGCAATGAGATTGGCAAAAATAGTAGGTGGAAAAAAGGACAATCAGGCAATCCAAATGGCAGAAGAAATGCTTACAGCGATCTAATAAAAGAGTTTAGTTTTCAGAAAGTAAACGATAGAGAGAGAAGAGAAATCATTGTTAATAAACTATTTCAACTGGCTGAGCGTGGAGACTTAAACGCAATGAAGATGGTCATAGAGCGTTTAGAAGGTAAATCAGTAGAACGTCAAGAAAGAGTAAACAAAAGCGAACCAATACAAGTAATGGTAATTCAGGAGGAATAATGGCAAAAATATCACCAGCTGTTTCTAAAAGATTAGGAGCATTAGCAAAAAAACATAACATTGGAAAGTCATCTTTAACTCAAGTATACAGAAGGGGTTTGGGTGCGGCTGTAAGTTCAGGCACTAGAAAAGGCATGACGCCATCAAGCTGGGCATCAGCAAGAGTAAATAGTTTTATTAAGATAGTAAAAGGCAAAAAAGCTATTAAACATGATCCAGTATTAGTTAGAAAAGAACGGAAAAGAAGAAAGAAATGAGAAGAAAAAAACAGAGAAGAGTCCCAAAAGATAAAAAGCAAAAATCTGTTCCAAAAGCATATTTAAGTGGAACAAAAGGAAAAGAAAGAACTCAACGAGCTAAAGACATAGCTAGAATGCAACGATTATATAAAGCTGGTAAAAGAGTGCCAAAAGCATTAATGAAAAGGATATTTGGTTGATAAATTGGCAACTAAATCAAATAAGAAAAGACATTTTAAAAGACTCAAGCAGATTCAAAGTTTTAGTATGTGGACGGAGATGGGGAAAGACTGTTTTATCTCTTATGTATTTAATGAAGGATCAGTTCGAACCAAACGAAAGAAGGTGGTTTATAACTCCTACTTACAGACAAGGCAAGATGATAGTGTTTCCAATTCTACGTCAGATGTTTTCTGGTTTCAATGGAGCTAAACTTAATGAATCTGAAATGTCTGTTATATTTAATAATGGAGCTGAGCTTGCGGTTAAAGGTGCTGACAACGAACACAATCTGCGTGGTGTTGAACTTACTAAGTGCGTAATGGATGAAATGGCTTATATCAAACCGCATGTTTGGGAGGAGATTATTTACCCGATGTTAGCAACTACTCAAGGCACAGCGTTATTTATTGGAACTCCTAATGGATATGATACTATGTATGATTTATATAGTAAAGGGCAAAGTGATCCCGATTGGAAGAGTTGGCAATTTAAAACATTAGATGGCGGATTTGTACCAGCAGAAGAAATAGCAAGAGCTAAAAGAACTATGGATCCAGTAAGATTTAGGCAAGAGTTTGAGGCATCGTTTGAAACTACTGGTAACAGAGCAGCTTGGAACTTTGATAGAGATATACATATTAAACAAGCCAAAGAACTTTCTAGCTATAAATGGTGGGGTTGTGATTTTAACGTGGATTATATGACCGCAGTATTAGCGTGTCAATACACCGATGGTACTATACATTATTATGACGAAATAAGGCTAAAGAATAGTAATACAGAAGAGATGGCAAGAAAGATGAAAGCTATTGAAAAAAATATAGAAGTGTATCCAGATCCAGCAGGTAATGCTAGAAGTACAACAAGTAATAGGTCTGATCATCATATATTAAGAGACTATGGATTTATAATAAGATCTAAAAAGGCTCATCCAAGTCATATAGATAGATTAAACGCATTAAATAGAAAGTTATTAGATGCAGGTGGTAATGTAAGTATGACTGTAGATCCCAAATGTAAATATTTAATAAAAGATTTAGAACAAGTGCAGCGTGATAAAAAGGGTGGAATAGATAAAACGCAAATAGATCTTACGCATTCACTAGATGCTTGTAGCTACGCTATTAGTTATAAGTTTCCAGTAATTAGTAGGGCATCAAAAACAATGGAATGGTAATATGTACAACTTCGGCAAAACAGTTAATCAGATAGTAATCCCAGATCTATCAGAACAAATAATTTTAAAAACAGTTGCAAAAGCTGAACAAGGTTTTAAACAACAACAAGAAGCAGAAAAAATGACTGCATTAGATTTTTACTATAATATAAATATGGATAAACATATTGAGCAGTATTTTTCTAGTGAATCTTTGCAACAAATACCAACTTACCCTAGTAAAGTAGTTCCTAGATTTGCTAGAGCTAGAATGATGCTTTATAAACATCCACCAAAAAGATTTTTTAATGGTGAGATAAATGATGATTATAACAATATAGCCTACATGTTAGATAGCCAGACTAAACAATTCAGTGAATTAGCTTGGCTGTTAGGTTGTTGTCATTTTAAAACAAAATACAATACAGTTAAGGAAAGATTAGAATATGAAATTTTGCCAAACGTAAAAGAATATTATTTAAATGGTGAGTCTCATCCTTATGGTTATAGTTATGAAATAGATAAAGGAAACAATAAAGATAGGCAATATGTGTTCTGGTCTGAGGATCGAGAAGGCATGGCTGGTATGCATTTTAGATTTGACCAAAAAGGCAAAAGGTATGCGGTAGCTGGTAATGAAGATATGATAAACCCTTTTGGATTAAACCCCATAAGCAGAGTAGTTTACCCATCTACCAGTTATGATGTTGTTAGGTCAGCTATACAAATAGGAATAGCTATGACAGAAATAGCATTGAGCGTTAGAAACAGATTAGGGCAGCCAGTATTTACTGGAATTGATGAAGGGCAATCAGTAATTAAATCTGGTATTGATTCTGCTATAATTTTACCAGAAGGTGGAACATTTCAATATGTGTCTCCTAGTGGGGGCTTAAATGAAATGATTGAAAGTGTTAAATTGTTTGCTAATCAAACTGCAGAGAATAATCATTTACGCATCAGGTGGGGTGATTCAACTGGCAATACTCCAAGCGGTGAAGCGTTAAAAATATTAGAGATAGAAAATTTAGAATCTCGTGAAAGTGATATACCTTACTTTAAAGAATGGGAGCAAACCAGATATGAAATTGATAAACGTATTTTAGAAGTTTACAACGTAATGACTCTGCCTGATGATTATTATGTAGATTATGGTGAAATATCTTACCCATTATCAGTTGATCAAGAATTAAAAATGCTGCAATGGAAGTTAGATAATGGCGTAATGACAAAGCGTGATTTGCTTTTACATTTTAATCCAGACATGAACGATCAAGAATTGGAAGACAAACTTGGAGAGGTTGAAGAGGAAAGAAATCAAGAAGTTCAACAACAGCGTGAAGCTCAAGAACCTATAAGCCAAGTTGAAAGAATACTAAATGCGTGATGATATAGATAAAGCGGTAGGAACTTTCATGAATGAAGTAAAAAAGATTGAAGATAGTTTGCGTAACGATTTAGAACGATTAGCATATAAAATGAACGACATGACTGAAACTGAACTATTGCTAACTACTAGACGTTTAAATTTTTTACAGGAGTTGGTTGATAAAGGATATGGGAATCAAGTCAATAATCTTATGGATGAATATGACGTTTTATTAGCAGACGCAGTTAAAGAGGCTAAACGCAGAGGGGTATCACCTTTAAAAACAGAAACAGTGGAAGCAATACAAACATTAAAAGATTTAGACACACAAGAACTTCTAGGAAAAGCTAGGGTTTGGGGTGATGAAATGAAAAAATCTATGTTTGTAAACATTTATGGTGGTGCTAATATTAGAGATACTATTGATGCTATGAGTGGAATTAATTTAGCAGACCATAAATTAAACGTAGCTGTCAATACTGGATTAAGACAATTTAGCGATTTTAGCAGGTACAATGTATTTAAAGGTGAAAATGTAAAATGGATCTATGTTGGTCCAAATGATAGTGTTACTAGACCTGAGTGTCAAAGAACTTTATTAGACAAAAAGAATAATCTAAATAAAGGTTTTAGTGAATCTCAAGTGGGCAATAGTGGTACGCCATTTGGAATTAGAGGCGGTTTTAATTGTAGACACAGCTGGATGGTAGCGTGAAGTTAAAGAATGTAATAAAAACAAATCCTAAAGACTGGCTTATTTTAGGTGGTAAGATTGCCACAAGAATAGTTTTAGATGCTGATAATGGCATAAGTCAGGATGGCAATGGAAAGAAATTTGCTAAATACAAAACTAATTATGCCATTGCTAAGAAAACTGGGAAAGTAAATTTGCCCAGAGAATTAAAAGGAACTAGCGTAGACAGGCAAGTTTCACCACCCAATTTAAGATTGACAGGAACTATGCTTGATTCTATAAAAGCACAAAACGCAACTAAAACAAGCGTAGATATTTTATATGCAGATGGTTTAAAAGTTACAGGGCATTCTAAAAAAAGAGGTAACAGGCCTAAAAGAAACATATACGGATTAAACCAAAAGAATAAAGATTTTATTGCTGAATATTTTAGCAAAAAGTTTGAAAATAATATATCAAAATACGTGGCTAAAGATATAGAAATAAAATTAGATTTTTTATAATGGCTAGAAAAAAAGACCCAAGATTAGCAAGATTAGGATTGAGTGATTTTAATAAACCAAAAAGAACTCCAAAGCATCCTACAAAATCACATGTGGTATTGAGTCGTTATAAAGAAGGGAGCAAAACAGTAACTAAAGTTATTAGGTTTGGTCAGCAAGGCGTGAAGACAAATCAAAGCGCAGCTCAAAGAAAAGCGTTTAAAGCTAGACATGCGAAAAACATAGCAAAAGGTAAAAAGTCAGCAGCTTGGTGGGCTAATAAAGTTAAATGGAGTCCAAGCAAAACGAGGGGAAAATAATGAAGATAAAAGGTGTAGTTGTAGATGGTTTAAATAAAAGACAAATTGGAGCAATGAGAAAACATGCAAAACATCATACACAAAAGCATTTAAGAAGTATGGTTACTTCTATGAAGAGGGGTAAAACATTTACTCAATCACATACTATTGCTATGAAAAAAGTTGGTAAATAGTAATGATTTTTAATAACAAAAATGGAGGGCAGAATGTCTGAAGTAAAATCGGGGATTACAGTACAAAAAGAAGTACCAAACCCAATGCAAGATAATGCAAAAGAGGTGGCAACTGATAGCCAGATACAAGAAACCGAATCTAGCCCAGAGGTTGGAAACTTGATTGCAGAGAGCAAAAAGTACAGAAGTAGGGCACAACAAGCAGAAGATTCTTTGGCTAAACTTCAAAAGCAATTAGAAGCAGATAAAGAAGCACAGATGGCAGAGCAGAATAAATGGCAAGAGCTTGCAGAACAAAGAGGATCAAAACTCCAAGAGCAAGAACCAGTCATTGAAGCTGCGATGAAGCAACTTGAAGTATATCGTGAAGAACTTCTTGCAGATATGAGTGAAGAAGATAAAGAGGCATTTGGTGATTTACCACTAGATAAGCTAAAACTTCTTCATAGCAAATTAAATAATCAATCAAAGCCCGATGTAGTTCCTACAGATGGAACTCCTGCTAGAAATGCAAATCCAGACAATAAAAGCTGGGTTGATATGTCTAATGAAGAAAGACGATCTAATTGGGGTTCTATTTTAGATGCTTACAGAAGGCGTTAATATAGGGGTCAATAATGGCTAAAATGTATCAAGGTGATGCAACAACAACCACAACAGACCAACACTTTATACCTGAGATTTGGTCAGAGGGAATATACAAGTATTTTGAACGCAAAAGCGTTTTAAGAGGTCTTGTAGATGATTTTTCTGCGGTATTTAGTGGGGCTGGTTTTGGTGATGTATTGCATATTCCAGAAATTAGTTTAATAAGTGCAAGTGATAAATCAGCAGGAGCTGATGTATCTTATGATGCAACTGCAACTACAGAAACTCAACTAACAGTAAACAAACATAAGTATGTTGCTAAGTTATTTGAGGATGTTGCTGAAATTCAGTCAAACGTGGATATGGTTGCTAAATACTCACAAATGATGGGTGAAGCATTGGCAAGACAAGTGGATGCAGATATTTTTACTGAATTATCTAGTTTAGAAGATTCTTTAAATTTATCCGCAGATGACACTTTAACTGCTGCGAAGTTTGAAGAAGCACTTGCAACATTAGGTGAGAACGATATTCCTTACATGGATGGAGAGGTTTCAATGGTTGTCAATCCAACACTATTTGCAGACATATTAAATCCATCAGCGGGTATTGCTCAACACTTTATCAGAAATGATGCAGTTGGCGAAGGTAATCGTGGATTGCGTTCTGGTATGGTAGGTTCTTTATATGGAATAGATGTTTATATGTCTAATTCTTTTGGAACTGGTGGCAATGCTAACACAATCTCTGGTGCTATTTTCCACCGCACTGCTTGTGCTATTGCAGTACAACAAGAGGTTCGTGTACAATCAGAATATTCAATCGATGCGTTAGGAACAAAAGTCGTAGCCGATTTATTGTATGGCGTAAAGAGAATTGATGACACTGATAACAAGCGTGGTATCAAAATCAGAAACAAAGACTAATTAGTCTTGACTTAATAAATGGGGCATGATTCGCTCTGCCCCATATTTAAAAGGAACATTAAATGCAATATTGGAAAAATTTTAAAAATGGCAGAGTTGAAAGGGTAGAAGAAGATCAAGCTGCAAAGCATCCTGAATTAATTGATTTATATGCTAATCAAGGTTATGTTAGAGTGATTAGTGAAGACAGTGATGAACCATATGCCAAGCCCAAAAAACGAATAGCGAAGAAAAAGAAGAAAAACAAGAAGTAACGCTTTTAAAAACTTTACTTCTATTTTTAATTTTTAATAGTAATTATAACTCATTCACGCTAGTCATAGCTTAGAGAGGAAGAAAAAATGGCAGATTTACACACTTATTCAGTTCAAGAAGCATTAAATACTACAGTTGGTGGTGGGTGGTCAGTATCATCTGCTGGTACTGCTGGTTCTAGTGCAGATGTTAATAACACTACTCACAAATCAATAAGTTCCAACACTGGAAACATTGGTGTTTATAGTGCGGTAGAAATTTATTTTAATTTTACAACAAGTGAAACTAATGTAAACGCATCTAATGATTTACTAATTCCAAAGAATACATTGACGTTTATAACAGTACCACGCTCACTTGGAAACACGATCTATTTTAATTATAACTCAACATCAACAACTACTGGAGCGGTTAGGATAGTAGAATGTTAAAAGGGATGGTTGATTCAATAGCCACTGGTCTAGCTAGTGGTGGCACAGTAGATGGCGATTTAGTAGTTACTGGAGATTTTAAGGTTGAAGGTGCTGGTAGTTTTGCTTATGATGAGATAATTGAAGGTACGATTGGAGCTACTAGAGTAAATATTGGAACAAGAGATGCAAGTGGCAATCCTCCAACTGATAACTCTAGTTATATGCTAAATCTTGAAAAATTTGGTGGTACTGCAAATATAAAATTAACAAGAACTGGAAATGCATCTTCAGAGTGGTCAAATATTCATAATGAAGCTACTATAGGAACAATAACAGAGCATCCTTTTGTTTTACAAACTCACTCAACAGATAGATTAACTATTACTTCTGCTGGATTGGTTGGTATTGCAAATTCAAGTCCCTCTTATGCTCTTGATGTAACTGGAGTTGGTAGATTTAAAGCATCACAAACAACTGACCAATTAATATTAACAGATTCAACTAATAGCACTAATAGTTCTTTTAGGACAGTTAGTGGTACATTATTTATTAAGCCTGATGGCAGTAATATACAAGCAACTTTAACTAGTGCTGGTCGATTAGGAATTGGCACATCTTCTCCACAAACTCAGTTGCATTTAAATGGAACAGACCCAGTAGCAAGGTTTCAAGTTTCATCGGGTAATAATTTTGGTGGTTTAGAATTTTATAATAATAGCGGTGCTTTGGCTGGTAAAGTTGGCAATTTTGGACATACTTCAAACATATATTTTATTACTAGCGGTAATAATGCAATTTTTCATTCTACTGGTAATATTTTTTATAAAGATATTGAAATAGAACAATCCGCACCAAGTATCACTTTTGATGATACTGATGGTGGTGTAATGAGAATTTTATCTAATAGTGGAGATATTAGAATTAGACAAGATGCTACTGGTAGTAATCCAGTAACAGAAACAATAAGAGT
>VTLG01004238.1_pt1 | contig 29789 bp, 54 predicted proteins | sample 4694571 | NCBI WGS metagenome assembly VTLG01 (sample SAMN12604809, study PRJNA352737) | marine metagenome | biome: ENVO:00000447; feature: ENVO:00000209|ENVO:00000569|ENVO:01000036; material: ENVO:00002151; isolation source: viral sequences binned using virsorter ...
ACACAGTATGTTAAATTTGGTGGACTGAGTGGTAATGGAGGAACACGTTTTATTAATTTAAGGCCAGTTGATACCACTAATTGTAATTACTTCTCAATTAAGGCTTGTAGAGGTAATGGAGTTAATGGTGGAAACACACCTGAAGAATCATTACGTGTGTACTATCAACTTTCAGGATCAACCAACTGGAATTTAATTGATACTATTATCTCACCAATATCAGTAAGGAATGATCCTATCATTGGTAATGTTCCTATCATTGAGAATAATTGGGATGGTAATGGTACAACTAATTGGTATACATATTCTGTGGCAGTACCTGAAGCAGCAAGAGCAACTGATACTAGATTCAGAATTGAGCAACCAAGAGCAACACCATCTGGTGCTAATGATAATGCTGATGATAGTGATCATTATGGTATTATTGAATTTATTTGGTGGTACTCTCAGGTATCTGGTCTTGTATTCCAACAGAGTCCTGGTGCTATATCAAAACCATTGGTTGATAGTCTAACTTATACTGTTGAAGGTGAAACTGGGCCAGGTATAACATACAGTTCTGGTCTTGGTGCATCTGATGCAAAGTTGACTTTAAAGTCAACAACTAAGATAGAACCACAGGCAACCATTGATCCTGATATTAATGTACCATTACTACATCCTTATAGAACATGCAAATACTTGATCAAGGCATACTAAATACATACGGAGACTATAGTTAACAAGATGGCTATCAATGCTGATCCACCTGTACTACAAATTGAATTAGATACAATAGCACAGGAGATATCATACAATGGAACACCCAAAGTAATTCCAGAGAGTTACTGGAAGGATACTTTGTCTACATTTTTATATCCTCTATGGGATAGTGATAAAGATAAACTCATATCATTTCATTGGTATACTAATGGAACATATCATGCCAAGCGTAGGAAGTTCTTAAAGAATTTTAAGACTGATGCCTTTGAATGGAAAGACTATGAGATGGAGCAGGCTGACATACCTGAGGCCACTCAACTAAAAGATAAACTAATTGAAGCATTCTATTTAATAGACTCCCTTGAGAATGAAGACTACCAGAAAGAACTAGGTAGATTATATGCTAAACAAAGGATAGTTACTCCATTCTCCGTAAGACTTGCTAGAAATTTCTTGTTAAGTGAGACTGATTGGGTCATGGTCACAGACTCACCGTTAGATGCAGACACTAAAGCAAAATATACATTATACAGACAGAAACTAAGAGAATTAACAGGAACAGCAGAATTTGCTACTGAAGTAGAGAATACTAAGTTTCCAATCTCACCTGATTTCTATACAGAAATATGGTCCAAGGATTTCCCTGGTATTGATTACCTCACTACACCTGAACAGTTCTTACCATTAGGTAAGCATTATCTTAAGGCATTTAGAGAGAAGATCTCATATTATCTACTACAGAAATCATTGACTGAGACAGCATACTTCCCACAACTATTACTAGAGTATGAGAATGTAAGAGCTGCTCAACTTGCTGCTGATGATACTCCTGATGCATATGAGTTTGCAAACTCTGAAAATTCAGCGAAGAAAGATTGGTTAGATAGAATAATTTTTGAAGCACAAGCAGAGTTAGATGCACTAGGTGTAAATGAATCATCTGGAGGTTCTTAAGATGATTATCAATGGAAAAGAACTATCGCACTTTGATCTCATTGCTTATTGGGCTCAGAGACATCAAGTGTCAGTATTATATTTTGATCTGACTACCTATAATAATCTGGCTGCAGATAAGAAAGCAACTGTTACAGCATATTACGAAGGTTTCGTAGATGAATATATTGTTGATATAATGAAGCAAGGTATCTTTAATACTGTTGAGTATCAAGATGAGGATCAGGCCACATTAATGGGAGCATCATGGTTCCCTAAGTTAGCAGACTGTCCTGATGCTGACCACTATATGAAAGCATTCGTGGTTGATACATGGGGTGATATTGTATGGGAAAACAAACCTACTTGACAAATCTAGCATAATGCCTTAGCATTATATCAAATCGCATTTTGTTATGAAAGTACCTGCTAAAGGACAACTGATGCACTATAAGATCCAAGCAGCCATACGAGAGTATGGCTCTCTTAATGGCCTTGAGTACAAAGGTTGTGTCAATGGAGAACATATATATGAGATAGGAGGACATTTGCTTCCTGCACAAAATATAGATGAATTTGAGATGGTAGATGATGAATAACCAACCATATGATCCTATTGTAGGATATAAAAGTCAAACAGTAATACTTAAGAAGTGTCTTCAAGCAAGTGAACGAAGTCCATTTCTATATACTGAGGAAGAAATCCATCAGATGAAGAAAGAACTTCGTGATTGTGAGGATAAACTTATTAACGCACGAAGAGAAGAGAAAAATGGATTTGGTTGGACACCAAAAGAAGTGTCACAAGGCAACCCCATAGAACTCCAAGAACACTTATAATATTATGGCCAGTAAAGACCAACGTAGCATTGAAGGTGACGATACACCATACGAGAAATGGGATCGTGCTAAGACATTGATGTTAGAATCATTGTATAAACCTGACACTGAATTAAGATCATGTTCTCATAACCAAAAGTGTTACAATGAACTAATGGATATTAGAGATGGTCTAATAGAATACATGAAATCATGTGACAACCCTAATTATATTGAAATTGAAGAACCATGGCCGTAGAAGACTTTGCAGCACAAATTAAACAAGGGACTAAAGAGTCTCACTCAGCAGCAGAGAACACCAAGTTCGTTGCTTCATTTCTTCGTGGTGTCTTAGATCCAGAAGAATATCGTAAGCTTATTGCTAACTTCTACTTCGTTTACTCTGCAATGGAGGAAGAGGTAGAAGCACTTAAAGATCATCCTGTAGTTGGTAAGATCAATCTACCAGAGTTACCTCGTAAAGAATCACTCAAGGAGGATCTGTCATATTATTATGGCCCATCTTGGGAGACCGAGATTAAACAATCAGAGGCATGTGTTAAGTATGTTAACAGGATTCGTGAAATTGCAAAAGATGATCCCAAGCTATTGGTTGGTCATCATTACACCAGATACTTGGGCGACCTCTCTGGAGGTCAAATACTTAGAGGTATCGCTGAAAACTCTCTTAAACCTGAAAAAGGCAAAGGATTGAGTTTTTACGATTTTTCAGAAATCTCAGATTCTAAAAATTACAAAAAAGTGTACCGTCAGCTTTTAGACGGACTTGACGTAGGACAAGATGATGTAGATAACATCATACGCGAGGCCAATTATGCATTCAAATTGAATATGTATATGTTCGATGAATTACAAGGTAGTGCATCGAAATCTTTCGTGAAATTACTATGTAATTTTGTCAAATCTAAATTAGGTATTGAAAAATGAAACTTAGACCGAAAGATTCTGATTCTAAATGTAAAGAATCAACTGAAGATTCGGACACTAAATGTAAAGAATCAAAGGAAAATAGAACTGATAGGTATGATGAAATACCTGAAAGATACTGATTAATTGTTATTATTAATATGCAGAAAGATTTCCTTGAATTGTTAAAACAATATGCCTATAAAAGAGGTGACTATGTATTATCTTCTGGCAAACATAGTGAACATTATGTAAACTGTAAACCAGTTACATTAAGTGCTGAAGGTATATCTATGGCATCATGTTTGATGCTAGAATGTATAGAACCTGATACGATTGCAGTTGCAGGATTAACATTAGGTGCTGATCCTTTAGTAACTGGTGTATCAATGGCATCATATCTTAGCAATAAACATAATAATGTAGATGCCTTAATCGTTAGGAAGAAACCTAAAGGTTATGGTACTAATAAATGGGTAGAAGGTAAACTTCCACCCAAAGGTAGTAAGATCGCAGTACTTGAAGATGTAGTGACAACTGCTAATTCATCAATACAAGCAGTGCTAAGACTCAGGGAACTTGAATATCAAGTTGATCGTATAATTACTATTGTAGATAGACAAGAGAGTAAGGAAGCACATAATAATTGTGTGTCCGCTAACGTAGATCTCATCAGTTTATACAAATTACACGAATTATATTAGGAGGTTCTTAACGTGAAAGAAGATGAGTTTAAAGCAGCAATCAAGAACTTCTTGATGATGCAGAATAATAATGAAAGAAATTTTGAAATTCTACAAAGGCAGATAGACAAACTACAAGACCAGATAGATCAAATGAAAGAGTTCAGAGATCTATTCAATATCCCTAAAGCAAGCAACAAAGATCGTGAACCATTCGAGTTCTACGATGAAATCACTGGTATTAAAAAATCAGAAGATTAACATGTATGAACCTGAAGTTGACGACTATGTAGTCTGGGATCAGGGTGAATATGGTTATGATGAGGGATGGGTCTATTTTAAGTGTGATGAAATATCACATGATCTTAAAGGGAGACCACATGCTCGATATATTACTATTGAAACTTCGGTCAAACCAAAACCTAAGTGTAGGTATGCAAAAAACGATCACCATAAGATGATACATACCTTGCTACTTTGTTACGAGAAGGATTGGAAGAATCTTAAGTGTATCAAGAAGAGAACAAAAGAAGATAGATTAGGGACAGAATAATAAGTGTCACAAGGCCACGAGCATTGGGTTCAAAATGATGTATTATATAAATGTTGAGGGATATGTGGTTCTACTGCCCGAACATTGACTGAGTTAGTACCTGACCTTGTAGTCAGGTGAAGCACCTCTTGACCAGTCAGTTAGTAGGGGTTCAGGTGTAAGCGATTCCCAGTAGGTAAATTTGGGCATATAGGTGAAACCTATGTCGATGCCCCACTCTCTCAACATTTCTTTTATTAGAGGTCAACTTATGTTCCATAGCGAATCTTTTGGACGAATATTCTGGGTAGATGAAGATAATAATTTCAGATCATGCCCACAAAAGATAGATGGTACTGGTGATTTTGACCAAGAAGACTATGTATCAGACTGGACAGATTTGGAAGGTGTTAACTTTGAACAACTCCTTGATATTCACATGGTATGTTTAAATAACTTGTGGAATCACAACAATGCACTAAAACTAACAGAGTAAATCAATGGCACTAATTATCACTCCTGATGAACCTAATTTGTATGCTTCGCATACTCCAGATATAAGATTAACTGAAAATGAGTTCAATCTTATTGTAAATTGTTTAGAACAACAATGGTCAGAGTTTGATTCTGACGAAATAAAGGATGGTGCAAGTATCCTTAAAAAACTATCAGAAATTACGGAGATTGATGATGACAGTAAATAGTTTCATTAGAGACATGAAAAACAGATTAGATGCCAAAGAATGTGATTTTCTAATTGACATTATCATGGCAGATAGATCAGGACAAGTTAATAGAAGTGCTGAGACATTTGGTGTTAATGCTCGTACTATTATTACCAAACTAGGTGCTCAGGCAGATTTAATTGAAGGTATTCACAATGGATTTAACGACTAATGAGTATTCATTCTAACGTAACTATTACCATTGATCTCAATGGACTCGTATGGGATAGAGGTGAATTTCTTAAGCAAGAAATGTCTGTTAATCAGAATGATTATATTGCTGAGAAATTAAGAAGAACATTAACATGGGATACATTGTATCACATGGTAGATACCTCTATCCTAGAGTTCTTTGATAATCACGAACATCCTGAGATATGGGATACTCATTATGGTGAGATACAACCTGAAGCAGGTCGTGAAAAGGAATTAAATCAACTGGAGAAAGCAGCAAAGGCAAGAGAAGCAGCAAAGAAACAATTTAAGATGGTTAAGTTATCATCACCCTCTTGGACGATAGATGTACCAGTTAGAATAAATACCAAATAGTACATATTATACAATGCTATGACTGAATCACCACGACCAAAAGTTAAAGGCAGTCTCTACAAACCACCAACAGATAGACCTGATGAAACACATATCAGTCTAGGTGAATACATTGAAGATGCCAAGGTACGTTGGCAGATACATCTATATGAGTGGGATGAATTTACCACTGATGTTATTGTACCTACTGCTAAGAACGTATATTCATGGTCATTAAAGACCATTGATAGTATAAAGGCAAAGGCACAGGAAAGCAGCAAATCAAAACCAGTTGAGAAAGTGGCACAGGCCACAGAGACAACATCCTCAACTGATGTATAATAAGAATATGGGAAACGAAATCCCATCCCTGAGATCTTAATTAGACTTGGTAAACAAGTTAGCATAGGTCAGACATCTGGGATTTCGTTTCCCCCATTCAAGTTACACATTCTAAATGCCTAAAACATTATTCGTTTCTAAAACTGAAACAGTCAGCAAGTATGTTGACACATTATGCAGAGCATTAGAGGAAGACTATAAACAGTCTCATCTAAGATCAATGGAGCGTATGCACCTTGAGAGTGCTTCTGAGTACACAAGAAATGAAATTCAGGCAACCAAGAATGGCACTGCTAAATTGATGAGATTTAGAGTCCAGTCAGGTAGAAAGTATTACAAGATCATCCAACAAGATTACGATACATTCCAAGATCGTAATGAGTATCGTGATGGTAGTGTTCATGCTTTTGTTGAGAAGACCACTGGTGATGTTTACAAACCAGCAGGTTGGGCAAAACCAGCACAACATGTAAGATATAACTTACTTGATGATAAGTCAAGAGAGAATTGCTTACTGAGTTGTGACTGGGCAGGAGGATATTTATATATGAGATAAATTCAATATGGGTGTAGTCAACTTGACTGCATCCATTTTTCATGCTATACTATTCCCATTGCATCTTTTTAATGAAAAATCTTCCATCACTTACTAAACTGAAGGCACAGAAAGCAGCACCTATGATTGTTGCTCATGTTAAGGAACTTCTATCTGAAATCAAGTTAGAGGATTCTAAGCAATATACTATTAAAGTTAAGACCAGTGCATTACCACACTCAGATGAGGAGAAGAAATTCTGGAGATACCAGTCTTTCTTTACACTTGAGTTTTGTAAAGCAATAGAAGAAGTATTACCAAGTGAATTGGCATTTTATTCATACAATCACTTGACCAATGACCTTACACTGGTAAGACGATGAACATTTCTAATGAAAGAGCATCACAACTCGTAGAAATCAAGGAATTACTTGAGGATACTATTGAGTATTATTGTGATACAAATATGGTGAGTGGCGAGACCGCATGGACTATGGTGGCAGCACTCGCTGATGCTAAACTTAAAGTGGAATTTACCAATGAACAATGAAGATTTAACTGTAAATGAGCAGGAATTGAGTATAGTTTCCGCACAACGCGAAGTGCTTCGTGACTGGGTTATCGAACGATTCCAGTCACTAATGGCAACGGATTGCGTGGATTCCGCATTGTATTTTGCGGATGAATGGTTCGAGTGGTTGAACCCAGATCTATTAAATACTGAGTCAACTCTATTCTATAATGAGGATGAACTCCAAGAACTCTATGAATCATGCAAAGAGTGAGGAACTAAGATCATTGATTCTCGACTATATGACTGCATTTAACGAGTCAGATCACGAGAAGTCAGATGTATTACTTCAAAAAATTAACCAACTAAGATCATTAATTGATGAACTAAATGGCAAGGACTCAGCGTAACTTTGATGAAAATGCAAAGAAATTAACTAAGCGGAGAACAAGCGGACGTAAACGTAAGATCAATTATGATAAGATAGAAGCAAAGTTTAGTAGGAAGAAAGAAAACTTTCCACATCTATTGTTTCCTATCTACCTTGAACCCACAACTAAAGATGCTTTCAATCGTGCATGGTTCAGGGATATAATTGATGCAAGAAAGCACCTTGAACGACTCAAATTACAAGAGTCTGAATTTAACCTATTGAAATACTATGACCAAAAAAAGGAAAGAAAAACTAAGACACCAAGTAAAGAGTAGATTTTATTATCTATTCTGGGGTGCAGCAACAGTATCAGTCTTTGCAGGTCAGATGTATGTTGGTACTGGTTATCGTAAGATGAGTCACTCCATTGATACTTTAATGAGTGGAATTAAAGTCTTAATTGAATTACCTACTCCTAAAGTCATCCCTGTACCTGATACAGGACGAGGATGGGAGCAACACCCTATGATTATCAAATAACATATTAAAAGACCCCTGAGAGGATTCTCAGAGGTCTTGTGACAGTTATTTAATTGTCTTGGCCTATGTTATCAGTAATTCTTTACAGATCCTCTTACAACTAGACTGGTTATCTTCACACTCAATAAGGCACTCGTAGTAATCATCTAACATTTCGTCATCCGTTTGTTGACTAGCGACATAAGTGTCGTAACTATGATGATTCCAGTTTGCCATTCTATTTTGAGAAATTATATTGTGCATGAGATTAGACCATTAATTGTATTCGGTGGACAGCATAATGTATGTGTTTTGGGTACATCTTGCTCTTCCTCAATTCTACTACTATTTATATAAAAAGTGTTGAAATAGACACAAAAATTTATACCTATATATTTTTAATTGTATAATTCATTACTATGAGAGAACAACTAATCAAGGCACTACTAGCACATGCAAATGGTGAAATCCAGATGCACCTTGCTAATGTTGAAGTGTATCTAAATAATCCTGTTGGTATAGGTGAGCATCCTGATATTACTGAAGCAATGCAACAGGAAATAGACAAGATTGCTCGATGGCATGACCAAATAGAAGTAATCAACCATTACATTAAAAAGAAATGAAACTACAAGATAAAACACAACAAATATTTGACAAGATAGTTACTTGGGATAAGAAACTTATCAAGAAGTGTCAAGACAAATTTGGATGGACAGACTATCAGGTAGTTTGTATAAGTTTCGCCAAGGGATTCATCATAGGTGCAATTCTTTTATGATAGAATATCTAATTCGTCAATGTATTGCAAAACGTGATGACATCATGGAAATAGTACACTACCGCAAGGAACATAAACTATTTCCTTATAATACAACTGGTAATACAATGCCTTGGAATAATGGCAAATAATTTAATTGATCTATATTCTATAGTAGTATTCACAATGCTCGGCGGTTCGCTCGCTCTCATACCAATATACCTACTAAAATTGATACTTAACAATGAAGAAAGCAAAATGGATGATGGATAAATCCGATCATGGTAACATCATCCCTATGACAGTCGCTACTGAAAGACTGTTAAAAGATCTAGCAAAACATATGCTAGACAATAACATGAATGTTCAGAAACAATTCAACGTCCAAACAAATAATCATACGATCATTATTACACAATGAAACTCACTGTTGAGCAAATACAGAACTGGGAGAAAGAATATCTCTCAATGAATGTGAAGTTAGACAAGAGACAGAGAGAGATTCTTGAAGGCGATTCAATCAAGTCGCATGAAGGAATGTTATTCGGAAGAATGTATGCCCATTGGAAGGAGATTAAACTAAATGAAGGATAACGTGAAGTGTTACGAGGATGACACTGAGATCTCTTGTAGTAGACTACAGGAGGATCAGTTCATGTATATGGATAAAGGAGAACTAATATCTGAAATACTCCAGATAGCAGCGTGCCTAGACGGAACTGTATCGCGTGTTAATACTCTTAATAGTGTTGGTAGAGCATCCAAGAAGATCATCATAGAGTATGATGTAGAAAACATCCGCAAGTAACAACCAGTTGAATTAGTGTCACAAGGCCATGGGATAATATCTCATGGTCTGTTATTATATAAAGGTAGTCAAGAAAGGCACTTATGCTCAACCCAGATCTTCCACAATTCTATTGTGTATTCACCAGTCCAGTTAAATTCACAAAATCATATCGTGAAGCATGTAATATAGCAGATGAATACTTTGAAAGAACTGGGTATGTAGTAGCAGTCGAACAAGCACAAGGAGGACACTACAGTGCATAATCTTACCAAAGACCAACAAAGAGAAGTGGCATCACAATTTGTTGAAATAATTGTAGATGGCATGGACACTAAAACACTGGTTGCTTATGTAATAGATCACATGAATGAGTACTATGAAAATTGCACCAGTGACGAGATACAAGAAGAAATTCAGACTTATGATGAAGACTTATATGAAGAGTTAATTGATAATGTAACTCAACAGTATCCAAAGCAACGACCACAGTATTATGAGTAAAGTCAATCGTTACACTAGGGCAGGATACAATGGTAAGGAAATTGTATGCCCCAAATGCCAACAATACAACAGAGTATATCACTTTAGTTGGTCGGCAATTACATGCCTATGTTGCAGAGAATCAGTCAACAAAGAAGAATGGGAGGTTGCATGAAATTTAATGTAACAGACATTGAGTTTGACTTTGATGACGATTATTGCGAAGATTCTAAACTCACATTTGAAGAAGAGATAGAAATTCGTGACCTTGCACTTGGTGTATGGGAAGCAGATGATGAAGATGATATGATGGATGAAATCACAGCAGCAACAGGTTGGTGCATTAAAAACATTTACTTTGACATTCAATTAAAATGAACATTTCAGATTTATTATGCGATCTCTATGATATTAGAGAAATGAGTGAACTATGTGGATTTGGTAAGTTACCCAAGGATAATGATGGTACTTCCACAACCATTGCTGATTGTATTGTAAATTGTATCACTCAATTAGAAATAGAACAAGAGAGAAGAGTACTACAGGAAGACAGTTAGATTAGTGTCACAAGAATACTATCATTAATCCCAAAATGATGTATTATATTAATAGGGCAGGGATCTATGGTTGTCTTGATCCAGTTGAGAAATTACGTCCTGTAAGTCCCATTCCAATAATCATTAAACAAATGCTATCAATTACACTCACATTTGATGAAGCATATCAAATGAACAAATTGTATGAAACAATGTTAGATATGGACATGATAGATGAATGTCCACAAGAAATAGAGAATGTATTTGATAAGATAAGAGATGCACAGGGAGGACAGTATTAATGTCACAGTACACAGAATTTCAAGAGTGGTTAAATGAATGTCCTGTTAAGATAACACGTTACGAGGACTTCACTGACTTCTTTGAGGTAACATTTGAAGTACCATTGGAGGATGATAATGTCTAATGTATTTGTATCACATGATGGTACTGAAATAGAATACTATCATAACAATGATAACACACTATCATATAAAATAGAAGGAACTGACTGGCAAGACTTCATACCAGAGGACAAGAGAGCATATTCAACTCAAGAATACAATGAGTTTATGAACATCCTTAATGTTACAGCATGTGACAATACAGGTGTAGAGTTGGAAAATGTGACTGATGACTGGTATGATAGTAATGGTCAGTTAAAGCACTAATGAACTATTCTCACAAAGAACTCAACTTGATGTATGATTTCTTCACTCAAGCACAATGGGATGTGATAGATCAGGCACTTGACTGCTATGCTCAATCACAACCATACGAGGGAGCAGAAGAGGACACTCATCAAGTTCGTGACAAAATGTACTCACTACTAAGGGCAGCATACTAATGACTAATCTATTACAATTCCCTAGATCATGGACTGACATAAGTGAAGGACAGTATAGGGAATTAGATATAGTTTTCAACAGACTAATTGCATCACATGGTGATACATTAGATGAACAAACTATCATCCAAATGTGTTTCAATGAGGTCGATACAGACTATTGAGAAATGTTCTCAGGATACTATCCTTGAGTAACCATCCGCACATTGCTATCACTAGGTTTTCCACAGGTTTAGGAGGTTGTTGTGGAAAACTTTAGAAATGGTTAATTAAATATAGTATGTGTGTTCTATGTGACGCTCACGAAGGTGTCTAAGGCTACCACCTATCGAAAGAAAAGTCAACCCCCTGAAATACTTTGTAACATTCCGAGTCCAGTTCACAAAGTGGCACAAGGTGTCTCCAAAACACTCGGAAATCCGTTATAATTGGTTTATGACATTCGAGGAAATCCAAAAAACTCAGAAAAGCGAGTTTTTCACTTTTTATAAAATCTTATAATCTCATTTTTTTGTCTTTTTAAGACTTTTGAGAATTATAAGTTATAAAGTTTTTCACAGGGTTGTGGAAAACGTTATTCGCGTGCCTATTTAACACTTTATTCTACAAATTACTAAAAAACAATGACATTTTATTCAAGATTCGACTCATCAGCAATTAATTCAATAGAAACCAAAGAAAATCAGGTATTTGTTACATATAACAGCAATATTGCAAAGGAATATGTATATAATTGCGAAAATATAGCAGATTTCAGTAATAATTTGTGTGAAGTATTAACTGGCGTTGAATTAAACAATAAAGAGGCAAGTTTGGGCAGATTTATATCAAATAGCAGGAAATCTGGCGTGTTAACTGATGTTGAAGCATGACAATTTAAAATAAATAATGTTAATTAACGAGGTAATTCACCCCAATGACTACACATAATATCAAGTCATCTTCATATGTTGATTATCAACAATTTGATGAAGATTTCGAGGATTTTGGTTACACAGTCAAAAATGTTAAGCGTCAAAGTAAAAAGAAAGTAAATAAATTCAAAGATTACAGAGAACCAACAGGGGGTGACAGTTAGAAATTGGCACAGGGCCATGGACAGTTGACAAAGTGGACTTTTTTGTTTCATATTGTTACGCAAATCAACTTTGTCAACCCATGACCTTGTATAATTAAAAAGTTAATTCGATTTTTCGATTTTATGCCAACTGCTTCAACTGTTTCCAAGTCAACCGCAACTGCAAAACCAGTAAGGAAGACAAGAACACGCAAAGCAAGGACAACCAAACCAACACCATCAGTTAAAACTGTGACAGTTGCCAAGGTGTCCACTCCCAAGACTACTAAGTCTCAAACAAGAACACTTAAGGCAATCAAACGCCCAAGTGCTTCAAAACTAATAACTCCTCAGCGTTATTGGTCAGACATCAAAACAAGATGGGCGATTCATAACTATGAAATCACAATGCTTGTTTCAGATTTCTCAAAAGTTGTAACATATGTTACACCCTACCACACCCAACTTGTTAAGCAGGTTAAAGCGTGGACAGTCTGAAAACTGACTTTTTTTGTTACAACGGCGTTACATACGCCGTTTTTTTGTGCCTGATCGTTTAGACTGTCTACATGAATAAAACAACTTTGAACGAGTTTTTTCCCTCTCTACTTCAAAAGGGATACACTGTAAACGAGATCCGCGAGTCATGCAAAAAACATTTGAAACGCGAAGTTCCCGACCAGTTCAAAGATCGCTATTCAACTTATGAAGAATACATGGAAGCGATCCACGATTATATGAACGGACTCTAAAGAGTCCGTTTTTTATGTGCCACTTGGCAAACTGGTTTATTTTTGTTGTAATCCGTTACATTTGGTTTATTTGGTCTCATTCGTCTGTATAATAGAAGAGTAAACAAAACAAAGTTTTTTCACATGCGAAAGATTGAATCTGAAATGAACGCCGCAATCAGAGGCAGACGCAACTGGACGAAAGCGAACACTTCAGTAGTCATCAACGATTCCAATGATGCTTTAGTTTACTTACACGGCAACTTCATCGCCAAAATTTCACAATATGCTGTGCATCTTTTTGACGGAGGTTGGCAATCTGTAACAACAAAATCAAGACTAAATGCAATTTTAGATGATTTTCATTACGGATCTAGTGTATATCAAAGGAATTGGAATTGGTTCGTTAATTTACAATCAGGTGGGACAATTCCTTTCTACTCTGGAATCGAATTAAACCACTAAGTAACAACGAGGGGATGCAATCTCCCCTCTTTTTTATTAACAATTAACCAATTTATTATGCACCTATTTGAAGCAATCGAAGACAATGTGTTATTTTATTTTAACGATTGTCATGAGATAGGATCATCGGACGTTTCAATTTGCGTTAATAGTATTATTGAAGACGCAGGATTAACAGACGTTAGTGATGATTTTAGAAGACAAATTAGAATGATGACTAACAACGCCATTTCTAATTTACTCGACTAATTAACATGAATTCCTATCTAATTGAATGTGCAGAGATTAACTATTTCACTATAGAAGTTGATGCACTAAATGAAGACGAAGCGATTGAATTAGCACGCCAAGATATAAACTCATTTGAAGTATTAGATGAGTATGTATCAGAATGGGACGTTAATTCAATCAAACTAATTAACAATTAATCACCACTATTTTCTACATTAACATGATTGATTCCATTGATTTCTTAACAACAGTCTATGAAGATTTTTGCTCTAAGTATAACTTACCTCATGTAAGTGCAGACGAGCAAGATGTTTATAAACTATCGCAATTTGAGCAGGATTGGTTAAAACAATTCGTGCTATTATGGGATGCAAGTCAAGAAGATTTTATTGCATATTATCCCTCTAAATAACAACAATCAAAACAATTTCATGGAGGTTACTAACAATGACTTTTGAAGAATACATCCGCGAAGAGTTAAAGTATTATGATGCACATCCTAATGAGGATGAGGCATTAGAGGCACACTGCAATGAAATTGTTTCTATTGAATATGATTACACGGCGACAGACTAAAATGCCCAAGGCCCCGACCAGTTTATAAACTGTCCTCGCCTCTGTTGTAATCCGTTACATTTGCCCTATTCGTGGCGATCCGTCTGTATAATAAAAGAGTAAACAAATTAATTCACTTTTATGAATGAATTTACTTACAGATTAACATCTGAAGAAGATCAAGTCTTACTCGACATGATAACATTTTTTTCAGATTGTGGTCTTCCCGATAACATCAACCCTGATGATTTCGAGTCCTTATGTAACAAGTTTTTTGCCAATGTCTGATCTAATTAATGAATCAATCCTTGAAAATCTTTATGATGAAGTTTATGAAGATTTCAGACTAAGTAACAAATTGACAGTTGAAATGCTGGACGAATTGTTATCATTTAGTAAGGGAACTAGAGACAATCTAGAGAAACTTACTTGGGAAAGATTTGAGGCAATGTGTTAATGAAACAAACATATCGCTTCACTTGTGATTTTACTTTTGATGGTAAATCCGAGTTCAATTCTAGACATTTTGCAGAGGAGATTGAAGCGTATTTGTTAAACTATTGCGGAATAGATTCCAAGGTAGTTAATTACACAAACTCTTGCCCAATTCTTCCTCTTAAGTAACATTTTAGGGGGAGCAATCCCCCTCTTTTCATGTTCATTTTTATTCCCCTAATCTCTTTCTTTTTTATTATGAAACGTCTTGAACTTTCTATGGGTAGAATGATACCCAACGGAGGCACAGTTAATGACTATTTGATGGACGAATTTGTCAGAGAAAATATTATGCCCGTTATGGAATATGGCACGCTAATTGATGGCGAGGGTTGGTGGAAAGGTGTTAGCGAACCCGTGAAGATTCTCTATGTAGATGTAATGAATAGCGAGTTAGATTACATGCGAAAAGTATTTAATAAGATCGCAATTGCCTACAAAGTTGCATTTAGGCAGGACGCAGTTCTTATTAGTGAAGTAGAAACATCTGACGCATTTATATAAACAATGGCGACACAAACTTACGACCTATATGATTCATTTACCGAGGATGAATTAGAGCAAGTTACTAACATTTTTCTGGAAGCATTATACAGGAGAAATGGTAAACAACCAGAGGTATTTGAAATAGTTACTTGCATTTATGTTGATTAATTTTTCCCACTATGTAACAACAATTGCACCACAATTTCACCCCTCTTCCTATTACAAAGAACTTGCAATTTGAAGCACCCAAAGAGTTAACAAATAATGTGCCAGTTACAGCACTGGTCATTATACAGTTGCTTTTCTTAACATTTCGTTTTTTTCGCTCACGATTCGCTAAAATGAATATATGAAAAATCAATCACAGGATTTGCCCATGACTTTCAACCGCGACCTAACACCCGAATTTGGAGGGGCAGTTCTTATGAACGAATCCGCCAAGAAGGACGCGGCAGTCATGGCAGCACTCACCGCACTCCAGGAAAACAACTGGATGCCTCGCGAGGTTCCCACGGGTGGGACTTGGTACATCTCAGACCGCCACTAGGACAGTTATGAGAGTGACCCTTGCTATTTCTTTTATATTAGTGTCCACAATCGTGGGTGCTAATATAATAAATTCTTTCTCTAATATGATTGAGAAAAGAAACAACAACCTTTGCCAAATTGATTCTTCATTATGTACACAATCGGACCGCAATTAATTCGCTATTGGACAGATAGTGACCAAAATCACCCTCGATTAATATCATTTCCATCACTGCAATCTGCAATGGATATGTTATATTACTACCGAAGTTGTGGTTTTAAATGTGAATTAGTCACCGCATGAGTTATTAACAGTTAGGGGGCAGTATTTGCCCCCTTTTTTGTTACTTAGGGGTCGCCAAGCGATTTCAAAAAACGAAGACTCCCCTAACCTACAAAAGTATCCAGTCGAGCGATAAATATAATTTGAAATTGGTTTTTCAAAAACCTCAAATCCAAAAAAATTTTCCAGGAAAAAAATGTCCGAAAAAGTCGATCATAGCTTTACAGCAGATGATATACCTGATATAATAAAAACCAAAGAGGATATAGAAAAGAATATGACTAACGAAGAGATTCAGAGGACAGAGCAACTCCATGCAGACATAAGGGATGCTGCTAGCTCTGTGCCTGGTACAGAGGTAACTTCACAACCTGGCCTTATTCAGGAAGTAATTGGAAATATTCCAGGAACGCCCGTGTCACCACCAGCAGGATATGGAGGAGATCTCCATCCACCTGAAGGATATGACCCACATCGTGAGATGGTAGATGTACTTCATAACATTGAAGGTAAACTCGACCATGTATTAGAACATATGCATAGACAAGAGGAGCATCATCATGAGGCACACTGTTGTCAAGATACAGCATCTGCTGGTGATATAAATCTAGATGAGGGTTACAGTGGAACAATTTAAAAACATTGATGATGTAATCAACAACTTTGACAGCTTCTGCGACTCGTTTGAATCACGAGCAGCAGAGGCATTTTTACGTGGAGATCAAAATAATGGAAGAGTTACTAGCGAATCAGAAAAAATTGGAACAAGCACTCCTGATGCTGTCAGAGAGATTGCAAAACCTGGACCAGCGAATATCCCAGCTAGAGCAGCCATCGTTGATATATCGTCGTCCTCAGCAGAGTGAATACGAGTCCCTCTCAGATACACTGGACTACCTACATAATAACATAGAAGGTCTTAAGAAAGATCTAGTAAAAACAGCGAGTTCAGTCTAATGCCATCTGTAGCACGAGTTAACGATAAGGTTGATAACCTTCATGGGTGTGATCCTATGTCATTTCTTCAAGGTACTGAAAAGTCTAGTACGATTGAAGTGAATAATCAGAAGGTGTCATTAGAAGGAGATGGATTTACACCACATACTACAGGCACTCCTCCTATATGTGTTAGTTGTCCACCTGCACCATTTACGGCAACTTATTCTAGTAAGGTAGAGTGGGAAGGAAAGAAGTGTCTTGCTGTAGGTGATATGGCAAGTAATCATAAGATTTCAGCAGGATCTGCTAATGTGGTTGTCGGGTCTTGACAAGTCTTACCGAATCATTTACAATATACATACATTATTTTTGAATTATGGCAAAAGCAAAATCTGGAGTGTGGGGATCTAGCAGTTACGTTGCTGCTCAACCGAAGAAAACGCGACAGGGGCGTAGCCAACACACGAAGTTGAGTGCCACCTCGCGTAACTCTGCGAGGAAGAAGTATAGAGGACAGGGAAATTGAGTTACGAGAACTTGGACAATGAGGCCCTCTGGAAAGAAGTGGGTAGTATGCTAGAGACTCTTTCCGCTAGGGAGGGTCTTATCTACAAGGTGATGGTTCCTAGACACTCTGCTCATGAGATGTGTGAGGATATCTATCAACAGTTCATGGCACAGAAGAAAGATTTCTGTCCAAAGTGTCACGCACCTTTAGATTGACGCACGCTCCGAGCACCGAAAACGCCGATCATGTATCAAGCATTACCCAGTAGACTCTATATTAAAGACAGTCCAATAGCAGGACAAGGTATATTCGCACGAGAAGATATACCTGCTGGTATGGTATTGGGTATGTCTCATCTTATTGTGGACGAAGTGATCTATAGAACACCTCTGGGTGGGTTCATAAACCACTCAGAAGATCCTAACTGTGTGAAGTGGTTAGAAGATGACAAATACTTCGTAAAGACAATTAAGCCCATCCACAAGGGCGATGAATTATTTTTGAAATATACATTCTATTCAGTTACAGTGGATAAATAGAAATAGCTTTGCTGTGTCTAAATGCCCACGTTCCAAACGTTTAAAGATTTAAGCGTTACATTTAAGAAGCATCCTGTAACCGATGATGTAATCACGGTGAAGGATAAGGCTGCGATTACTCAATCAATCAAGAACCTGCTTCTTACTAGGAAAGGTGAGCGTCTATTCCAACCCCAACTAGGATCTAATCTCCAGAAGTCATTATTTGAACCATTAGATTATGGTACTGCTGGTATGATTAAGTCTCAGGTTAAGGAAACCATTAAAAGATGGGAACCACGAGTAATTGTAGAGGATGTTCGATGCGAACCAGACTTCAATACTAATGGATATGAGGTAGAACTTTTCTATAGAATTATAGGACGAGAAGATAGACAACAACAGGCAGGTTTCTTCTTAGAACGTACTCGATAAATGCCTTATACTCAAGTTGCTAATTTAGATTTTGAGCAGATCAAAACTACGCTGAAGGACTATTTAAAGTCGCAGTCAGATTTTACTGACTATGATTTTGAAGGTTCTGCTATATCTAACTTAATAGACGTACTTGCTTATAATACGTACTATACTGCGTTCAACACAAACATGGTAGTCAATGAATTGTTCATTGATTCCGCGTCTCTGAGAGACAATGTAGTATCAATTGCGAAGCAGTTAGGATATACACCTAAGTCAAAAACATCTCCTACTGCATATATTGACTTTACAGTTGACTATAGCAATCCTACTACCGATACAGAACTAAACTTAAAAGGTGGAACTGGGTTTTTTACTACCTATGATAACAATGTTTATCAATATGTTGTGGAAAAAGGTGTAAAAGCAGCAGTTGCAAACAATCAGGCCGTCTTCACTAACGTTCCTTTAAGAGAAGGAACCCAAGTATCACAGACATTTACTGTTCAGACAGCACAAAAAGCACAAAAATTCATTTTAAACAACCCAGATATTGATACAAATACAATATCAGTCCAAGTTTATCCTACTGGAGGGTCATTTAATGAGCCATATTTGAAGGCAGACAATATTTTAGGTGTAGATAGCACATCAAAAGTCTTCTTTTTAGAAGAAATTGCTGATGAGAGGTATGAATTGATATTTGGAGATGGTGTTTTAGGTAAAAAATTAGAAAATAATGCTCAAATTCGTGTAACTTACATCACAACATCTGGTTCTGAGTCCAATGGAGTCAAATCTTTTGTGTTTAATGGTGTTTTAGTTAATGGAAGTGGTCTTACTCCTAATTCATATAACGTAACAATCAACAATTCTGTTCCTGCTGCTGGTGGAGAAGATCAAGAAACCACAGAAAAGATCAAATTTAATGCACCTAAGACGTTTGGTACTCAAGATCGTGCTGTAACTGCTGAAGATTATGGTGCAATCGTAAGAAATATCTATCCTGCTACTAGCGATATCATAATTTTTGGTGGAGAAGACCAAGATCCACCTGATTATGGTAAAGTTTTTGTTGTTTTAAAGCCAACTGATGCTTCATATTTGACATCTTTGACTAAAAATCAAATTGTTGAGGAGTTAAAGAAGTATGTTGTTGCTTCTGTTGAGCCAGTTATCGTTGATCCTGCTGTTTTACATGTAGAATTGACCAGTGAGATCTATTATAGTGGGTCAAAAACAGATTCTCCTCCTGCTGAAATACGAGATGTGTCCATTGGTGCAGTAAAAGCATATACTAATACTAGTGGTACAGAGAAATTTAAGGGTAAATTTAGATATAGTAAGTTTACTGCTGTAATTGATGAGGCAGATCCGAGTATTAATTCTAATTTAACATCAATTACTATGAGGAGAGACTTCTATCCTCAATTAAATTCTACTTTCTTCTATGAAGTTTGTTATCAGAATGCATTTGATAAGGATTGTGATAGTCCTGTTCTCTCATCAACAGGATTTAGAGTAACAGAATATCCTACTTTTGATGTCTACTTAGAAGACAGAGATGAGAAGATTGTCCTATATAGAATAGATTCCTCAACTGGTGAGAAGGTTGTCCTGGACAAGGAAGTTGGTGATATTGATTATGTTAAAGGTGAACTAAAATTATACGACTTAACTATTATTAAAGGTAGTTTCTTCGACAATCGTATTTCACTTAGAGTAAAACCACTATCTAATGATGTCAAGGCACTTCGAGAGATGTATCTTGATGTTGACATTGCAAATTCCAGCTTCGTTGCGTATAAAGAGTAATGGCAGTAAAGACTAAAAGAATTAGCACTCTTATTGAGTCGCAACTACCTGAGTTTATAGTATCTGAATACCCACTTTTCCACAAGTTTGTTCAGAAATACTATGAAGGTCAGGAAGTTCAGGGTGGCCCCTTAGATATTGCCAGCAATTTACAAACTTATTCCAACATTGATTATTATGAGCAAAATATTCTTAGACAGTTTGATAGCTTGGATGCTTATATTTCTGCTACTGCTGATACAATTGTACTACAAGATGCGTCGAGTTTTCCACAGGCAAATGGTTACGTAAGAATTGGTGATGAAATTATATTCTATGGTACACGTACTGATACCGAGCTGAGAGAGTGTGTAAGAGGCGTTAGTGGAAATACTACCCTTGGTGACCTATACAATACTTCAACCTATTCTAGCACCACTGCTGCACCTCATAATTCAGGTGAGACAGTATATAATGTAAGTAATCTATTTCTATATGCCTTAGTTAGAAATTTTGAGAGTCAGTATCTAGGTTCTTTCCCTGAGAAGTATCTTAAAGGTGAAGTTGATAAGAGAACACTGATTAAGAATATCAGTAAATTCTATAAGGCCAAAGGAACTAATAGTTCTATTGAATTTGTTTTTAATACTCTGGTTAATAATGATACAAAACCAGAGGTATACAAACCAAGAGATTACACATATAAAGTATCTAATGCTGATTGGATAAGTGTTTATGCTCTTAAATGTAAAGTTATATCAGGAGATCCTAAGTTATTAATTGGTAAGAAGATAGTACAGTCTGTTACTGATGAATATGGATATGCTGATGCTACTGTAGATAATGTTTATCCAGATAATACTGCTGATGGAGAATCAATATGGAATATTGTACTTGCTCCTGAGACAGTTAATGGATTCTTTGCAGTCTCAACTAAGACTCGTTTAGAGAGAAATCTTCCTAGTACAGATGGTGTAGGAAAGAGAATAGATGTTTTCTCTACTATTGGATGGGAACCAACTGGTGAGATTCTTATTGCTGATGAGAAAATAAAATTTGATAATAAGACTGCTACACAGTTTATAATTGAAAAGAGAGGTAGTGTACCTACTACACATGCATCTGGTACTTCAGTTTATAAACCAGTAATCATTGAAGGTACTAATGCATCTTTATTGACTCTAGGTGTAGTCTATAATCTCTCTCCACAAGATTCACACCCACACTCTGCTGTAGGAGACCAGATACAGGTCTCTAACCCAGGATTCGAGACAACTGATCCTAAAATTGTTAAGACTGGTACAAACCAGCCTAGGTGGGTATTAGGACAGGTAGGTAATTCTGTAGATGCACCAACAAATACCAATGTAGAGACTGCTTTAGATCAAGTATCTACTGATGTATCCGCATTATTTGAAGATGAGCAATATTATTATGTTTCAAGTTCTGGTTTTCCATCATATAAGATATTAGATGGTCCTACTATAAGTGAACCAGTACAAGATCAGAAGTTGCTTCGTATTATTAGGAAACAAGCAACTAGAACAACAGAAGTTTACCCAACTCCAAAACGTGATATTGGAGTCCTTCTAAACGGTGTCCTGGCCTACGGTTTCAAGGATGAAGAAAGCATACGTTACGGTAAACTAGAAGAAATTAAAGTTAACACTCAAGGAAGGGGATATGCTAGTCCACCATATGTTCTTGTAGATGGTGTTAGAGATAAGGCAAGAGCAGTCCTTTCTGGAAATGTAGTTGAAAGTATTATTGTAGACACAACTGATACATTCCCAACAACACCAGAGATATTAATTACCTCTGGTAGAAGAGCAGAAGTTCGTGCTATCGTTACTGGTGCTAAAGTAACCAGTCTTGTTATTGATAATGCTGGTGAATACTATTCTTCTCCACCAACTGTTAGAATTAGAGATAATGCTGGTAGAGGAAGGTTCGCTGAATACAAAGCTCTTCTTACAGATGGTAAGATAACAGATTTTGAAAAGATTGATGAGGGTAATTTCTATAATCAAAATACAGTTGTTGTAGATATTATACCTGTTGGTGAAGGTGCTACTGGTATTCCTTTATTGAAAGAGTGGAATAAGAATAGGTTTACTAAACTTTCCTTAGATACTGATAATGGTTATGTTTTCCAAAATTTCAATAATGTTCTTGATTATGGATATGCTCATGTAGGTAACCCCAAATCACTTAGGGTGGCCTTAAATGACAACTTAAATGGTGCAGGTACTGAACCAGCAACTAAGACACACTCACCTATCATAGGTTTTGCTTATGATGGTAACCCCATATATGGTGCATTTGGATATGAAGATCCACTAGATGCAACATCATCTATTATTAGGATGGCTTCTAGTTATTCTATAGTTGGTCAACGTACTGCTGGACCTGATGAGGGACAATGGCCTCTAGGATCATTCACTAATGATTTTGTCTACAATCATAAAAGTGGAACTCTAGATCAAAACAATGGAAGATTTTGTATTACCCCAGACTTTCCAGAAGGAACTTATGCTTATTTCCTTACTATTGATAGCAATCAAATACCGCAATATCCATATATCATAGGTGAGAACTTCTATTCATTACCAGTAGATAGTAATTACAATTCTGATATCACTCAGGATGATATTCCTAAAGATGCTAAGAGACTTTATACTGCTGGTATGCCTAGAAATGGCGAAGGAGTTATTGCTACAATATCAGAAGTTAAATCTGGAACAGTAGATTCTATCTCTGTAGATAGATCATCTGCTAACTTCTCAGTTAATTCACAAGTTTATTTCGATAATAGAGGAACAGAAGGATCAGAAGCAGAATCTATAGTATCCTCTGTTAAAGGTAAAGATGTTAGTTATCTACAATCTAAGGAAAATAAGGTTGTTAAATTAACAACAATTCAAACTGCATATTTGTTTGCTAATGATACATTAAGACAACCATCTTCAAGTGCTTATGGTGAGATAGTAGGAAATGTTGCAAGCGATAATGTTATCGTTCTTAAGAATGTTAATGGAACATTTGATAATACAGGAACATTCTCTGCTGATATTAAGACCTTCTCTTTAATAATTGATCAAGACAGTTCTTATACAGAAGGTGCTATTCTAAGTCTAACTGATGGTGTAAATGCACCTATTGCTACTGCTGAAATTTTAGAAGGTACTACTCAGCAAAATACATTAAAGATTAAAGTTCTTACAGGAACATGGATTGTTGATGATACCTATTTCTTACAATCTTCTAATCTTTTTAATACATCAGGATCGAGAATTATTACTTTAACTTCTTTAAGTGATAATTTAGAACCATTTATTGTTAATCAAAGTGTTGCTCTTATAGAGACAACATCTAGTCATGGCCTAGGTATTGGTGATGAAGTAACTGTTGATATTATTCCAGATGATGCTACAAAACTTAAGACATGGTATATAAGAAAACGTCTTTATCAAAATATAGTTCTTAAAGCACCATCTAATAAGAGTACTATTGATGATACTGGAATTGGAAGATTCCAAATATTAAATGGTGGTGCAGATTATACTGCTAACACTTATAATAATGTTCCTTTAACAGGTGGTAGTGGTACTGGTGCTACTGCTAGTATTACAGTCTCTAATGCTGGTATTGTATCAAATGTTACAATTCAAGATAGTGGATCTGATTATAGAAAAGGAGATTATTTAAGTGTTGCAGATGAGAGTCTTGTAAGATCTGGTGGATCATTAAGTAGTCAGAGATTAACAATATATGTTGATCATGTAGGATTTGCTGCTGGACAGACATCTCTGAAAATCAAGGATGTCACTGGGTTCTGTAAGAATGATTTAGTAAAAGTTGGTGATGAAATATTAAAGGTTGTTTCTATAACAACTGATTCATTGAATGTTGATAGAGGCCAAGAAGATACAGTTGATGCTGATCATTTCAATAATCAAGAAGTAATACTTTATAAACCACAATATAATTTCCCTAGTAACTATCAAATCTTTACTGGTGCAGGTACTGGGTATATTCAGTCATATGATCCTACTACTCAACAAGTAGGTATTATATTTGATTATGCTATTGAGAAGTCAAATGCTCAAGATGTAACTATTAACTCAACTTTCTTTGATTTTAGTCTCCCTAGAAGAACAGTATCAGTATCTTCTATAGAACCAGTCGAGTACAAATTTGAATTCTCAGAAGATGATAGTACATATGTACCAAACATCAATATTGATATACAAGAGTATTACAAGTATAGATTTGATACGTCTCATTCTAGTCTCGTTGGGACTTACTTTGATATTAGTCCAAGTAAGAGTTATAATCTAATTACTGTTGAGAAGATTGCTTCTCCAGTTCTTCCTGGTAACTTTGGAGCATATACAGATGTTAAGTTTGGATTTGGATCTAGGTTAGCAACAAATAATTACGATAAGAAGATAGGAACTGATTTTGCAAATTACTATTACTTTGATAAGAATGGTATTGTAAATTCAGAAGGAAAATATTTAAAAATTGTAGATGACCCATTACAAGGAGTCAGGAAGGTAAACTATGTTACTAGCAATCGCTTTGTATATGATTTGGTTGGCGATCCTCCTCTCTGGGACGGGTCGGGAACAATAACATATACTACAACTGGCCAATTCGCTATTGGTGAGATTGATTCATTTAAAATTATAAATCTAGGACTTAATTATAAGAAAATTCCTATTATAGAAGGATGTGATCCTAATTCAGAATTTAAAGCAAAAGCAACTGTATTATTTGATACAACTACTAATACTATTACAGGTGTTAATGTTAGTGATAAAGGATCTAATTATATCAATCCCAAAATAGTAATTACTAATGGTGATGGTGTAGATGCTACATTTAATGTTGTAGTTAGAGATGGTTCCATATTTTCTATCACTGTAGATTATCCTGGTGTAGGATATACTTTTGCTCCTGAGATTGAAATAGTAGAATCTGATTTAGATGCTTATGTTAATAGTTCATCTATTGGTGTTCCTCAGAGTGTTTCTATTAATAAGAATGGTGGAGCATTCCATTTAGATAAAACTGTAGCATCTAAGTTTACATCTAAGAGTATTTTTGTTCTTAAGAACTTTAATGGAACCTTTAAGAAAGGAGAAACATTAATTCAGAAGATTGGTGGAAATGAAGTTGCAAGAGCAGTAGTTTCAGAATGGAGATCTAATCTTCTTAAAGTAGAGAATATAACTGGTATCTTTAGACAGAACAATTCTATAGAAGGAATAACATCTAAGGCCACTGGAACTATTACTTCAGTATTCGTAACTACTTTTGATGAATCTATAACAAGTTTTTATGATAATCTAGGATACTATAAGTCTGATAAAGGTAAATTAGGTGTTTCTAATCAGAAACTTATTGATAGTAATTTCTATCAGGATTATTCATATGTTGTTAAGTCTAAGACTTCAATAGAACAGTGGAGAGACTTAATTAAGTCTACTACACACCCTGCTGGATTTAAGTTATTTGGACAAGTTGATATTGAAAGTGATGCAGCAGTACCAATGCCTGTATCACAACCAAAAGATGCTCATTTCACTATTGTTCAACTTTGGGATCCAGAAAAGAATAAGATAACAGTTGAAAGTACTAAGAGAATAGTAACAGTAACAACTCAGAAGGTAGAAAGTCAGAGAATTCGTAAGGGATCTGGTTCTGCTTCTAATTCTGAATTTAACTTTAATAATACTCGTGCATTTACATTTACTCTTAATGGAGCATTTGATGGAACTTACAATAATGACGGTCAACTAATTGGTACAAAGTCATTCCAAGTATTAGATCAAAATGGTACTCCATTTACACCAGTTAATGCTAAGAGTCTAATTGTTACATTAGATGGTGTTCTTCAAGAACCAGAAAAAGCATATACAGTATCTGGTGATAATATAGTATTTGCACAACCTCCACTTGGTCCTGGTACAAAAGCAGGATCTGCATATAATGGAGTTACTTTCTATGGTAGAACTTTCTACTTTGTAGATAATCAGTATAATACAAAATATCTTAAGAAGATAAGAAATATATTTGAACGTGGTGGTAGATGGTTAGATGCTGCTAATCAGGTTGAAAGGAATAGAGAATTTATAGTTGCAGAAGCAGTAGGTTATGGTAAGTCTAAGTATGCTTCACTTGATTGGAGTACAAAGTTAGATGATTATCAAAGAGATATTGGATATATTATAGATGGTTATGAACATGATTTGAGATTTGGTGGAAATGTTAAAACTTATGATTATGTAAATCTCTTTAATCAAGGAAGTGACTATGAGTACATTACATCTAATAAAACTGAATCTCTTGATATCTTTAGATATGCTACTAATTTAGTAGGTCTTGCTATTAGAAATTGGGATTATCAAACTAGTGTAGATTATACATTAGGATCTGCTGAAGTTACAGTTGGAGATACTAATAATCTTGCTGTTGGAATGTATATCAGTGCTGGTAGAGCATTCCCTGCAAATACTAAGATATTATCTATTGATAGTGCTACTAAAGTAACATTATCTAACAATGCATTATTAACTTCTGGTACTGGTGTTGCTGCTGGAATTAGTCAATTATCTGGTAGTCAGTCAGGTACTGCTGGAACTAATACAGTTCAGGTTCCACAAGGACAAACATTACAAGTTCCACAAGGACAGTCATTTGCAGTAGCACCTGCTACAACAGGAGGAGAGATAGCAACATTTACTCTCAGTGCTGTTAATAATGGTCAATATGTAGATGCATCAAATCTAATTACTTCTAATAAAGCATATCTTCAAGAAGAGATCAGTGAATACATCTATGCTACTTACACTAGTCTTCAAACAAGTGATAAAGCAAAATGTTCTAGAGATATTGGTCTTTTGATAGATGCTATTACCTATCATTTAAAATTTGGTGGTAATGAAAAGATTGTTGATTATGCAAGGCGTTATTGGACAGTTAGCACATATCCTGGTGGACAAGAGTTAACAAGTCTTAATAGAACTTCTGATGAAAGACTTGCTGCTATTGAAGCATGGAATACATTAAAAGACAAAATTACTCTTACTGTAAGGAATAATCTTCCAACAGGAACTTATACTGCTATTGTACCTGTAACAGATGGTAGTATTGCATTTGATACCAATAATCCAGCATGTGTTGAAGTAATATCTTCTGTAGATACAATGATTGAGTCCTTTAAGGAAATTATTGTTAAAGGGCCAGGTATCATAGAGGTTGTAAAAGATAATATTAATAAGTCTGGTAATTGGACTACTAAGTTAACATATAGTAACTATAATATCATTGCTGATTCTCAATTAACAGCACAAGAATGTGACAATGTTATATCTGCTGTTGATTCTTTATATGCTAATGTTAATACTTTAATTAATGAAGTTTCTACTACTAGATCTCTTCCAGACTTTATTGATGGAGAGAATAAGATATTTGAATTATATTGGGATGATAGTACAGCAGTAGATACTGAAGTAGATGAAGATCTATTCCTTACTATTAATGCTGTATTACAGAGACCTAAGTATACTGAGACTTATCCTGGTGCTGATGCTTATTATATCAATAGATCTGTAATACCAAACCAAATAATATTTGATGTTGCTCCTATATGTGATCAGGATCTTGGAGCAAAAACTTTAGGTGAAGTAACTGCTATTGAGAAAGTTAGTGGTATTGGTGTTGCTAACTATAAACGTTTAACTATTGACTATAACTTAGTTGATAATGTTAAGTCTGGTCCTTTCCTTATTTTAGATGTTGAGGATATGACTGTTCAAACAATTGAACAGAAAGAATTCCTCTATGTATTTGTTGATGGAATATTACAAAGAGAAGGATATAGTTATACTGTTGCTGGGCCTAACATATACTTTAATGTTCCTATCAATAGTGCAACAAAAATTGACATGAGATACCTATATGGTAGAAATGTCGGTCAAGTATTAAACATATATGATTTCAACCCTGATAGTTACTATGCTAAAGGTGTTGTAACATTAGAAACTACTGCTGGAGCAGATGATCTTCTTAGATTCCGTTGGATGGGAGATTCAATTGGATTACCAGTACATGCTTATCAAGAGGTAGGTGGAATAAAGAAAATTATTGGTATTGCTTCTAATTTCTTTAGACTTAATGATATGGTCAGGTTTACAGCAACAGGACCAAAAGCAGAAATTGATCAAACATTACCTGTTGTATTTGCTGTAGGTGGAAAGTATAACATTAATACATCTGTTACTCTTGCTTCATCTGGTTCAGGTGTAGTATATGAAGCAGATGTTGATGGTAGAGCAGTTCTATCAGATTTGAACTCTATATGGTCTGGTACTTTATTAGGTAAGAATTATAGACAACCATTTATAGGTATTTCTAACTTAGATAAGATTAGAATTGAAGGTGAGGAAGGATTCAGAGCAATTAAGAAACTTCCTGGAAATACAACCAGTAAAGAACAGAGATCTGGTGAACCAGTTTCTACATCACACTTTGGTCAAGTTGAAGTTGAGAGATATAATGGTACTACAAGAGGTGAAGGACTCTCAGTAGTGGCCACTATTGAGAATGGATCTGTTACTAAGTTAGAATGGAATCAACGTAGTTATGATCCTCTAACTCAACCAACTGCATATCAGTATGAAACACCACCCATACTACATTTCATTCCTAAGAATGGTAATGGTGGTGGTGCTAGAGCAAGTGTTCTAGTAAGTAAAGGACAAGTTATTAGTGTTGATCTTCTTGATGGTGGTTCTGGTTATACGGAAGCACCACAGATAGTGGTTGCAAGAAGATATGACATCTTAGCTGAAAGAGATATTGGTGTTGTTATTACACAAAGGATTGGTGTTACTAAAGTTGATGTTTCTCAAACTCAGACATCTTCTGCACATATTACTATCCTTGGTACTCAGGTTCAGGATATTGCTTCTTTCACAAGTACACTATTCAAAAGTCCTGATAATGTAATACCTGATATTGAAGCAGAGATTCAAACTGGTACACCTAATATTGCAATAGGACAGTCTGGATTTGATATGCCAGCTGGAACTGAACAACCAGAGAATAGTCAAATTGTTTTCATTGAACCTGATCCTCTAGTTATTGAGTCTGGTGGTACAGCAGGTAGTGGTGCTCAAGCATCTATTGCTAATGTTGCAATTCAGGATATTGTATCTCTCAATTCTATTC
>VTLG01007765.1_pt1 | contig 29784 bp, 15 predicted proteins | sample 4694571 | NCBI WGS metagenome assembly VTLG01 (sample SAMN12604809, study PRJNA352737) | marine metagenome | biome: ENVO:00000447; feature: ENVO:00000209|ENVO:00000569|ENVO:01000036; material: ENVO:00002151; isolation source: viral sequences binned using virsorter ...
CCAATGGGAAATAAATTAAATCTCCTTCTTTTGGTCTAGTGGCAAGTTTAACATTCGCCTCATTTTTAATTAAAGGTGTAATATAATCCTCAAATCTTTCTCTTGAAATAGTAAGAGTTATTTCATTGGTTGCCTGAATACCAAACTTTGATAGCATTACAGGATTTTCTCCATATCCATCATAAGTGTTAACATATGCTTCTAATGGATAAGCATCATCAAATTTTGAACGAACAACTTCTCTTATAATAGTTTTTTCGGAGATGTACTTACGAGGCATATAATGCACCTCAACACCATACATCTTCAACTGTTCGTTGATAAGATCTTGGATTAAACCCTGCTCAGATGTAGCACCTTGCTGAAAGAATGGATTAAGTACCATGGCGCTAACCTATCATGTCTAATGGAGGTAGTTCGTAAGTAGAAGACATCAATTCACGAATCCTCTCTAGATCCTTTTCCCCATCATCATAGATCTGTCTTCCATTTAATTCGATACCGCCAGGCAGTTTAACTCCTTGGAATTTAAGTAAATTTTGTCCCCACTGCCTTTTCATTAAAGCAGTTACATAGGGTTTTAAGAATGAATCATTCCAAACTCGTGTATAATCATTTGGATCCAATACTCTAAAACATTCCATTACTAAGAAATCACCTTTAGTTACACTACTCCAATCAATATCCAAATATAATCTATCTTCCCTCTTATTAAACCGTATTTGTTTTTCTGTAGTTAATGCAAATTGAATATCCTCAAGGAACGTTTTAACCATTGCATAACTTAAAATTTCAGTAGAACCCCAATAGTAAATATCGTTCAAGAATAACTGATACTTAACACTAAACATATTATTAGTGATAGTATTGGAACCATCAAAATGAAATACTTTAAAGACACCAATAACTGACGGAGGAACTTGTATGTAATTACTATTTTCGTACCAATCAAAAGTAGTTGCTACTCCAGCAATAGTTGCACTAGCAGTAGTTGTAACTATTCCAGTACTATCCTTTCCACCTTTCTTAGACGCTTCTCCTCTTTTAATATCATTTTCAGTTATTTTATATTTCAAAAACATTCGAGCAACACCGTCAAAGTGCCTCTCCTGGAAGAACTGAACGCCATCATCAATCAAATCCTCACATTGTTCATCAGCTAGGTTAATTTCCAGTACAGGCGCTCCTAGCTGCCTTAGACAGTACTGTTTAAATTCGGATCTACTTGATGGTGTTGACATTTAGACACTTATCCTTGCTTATATTTAGGGTGCAGAGGAAATACCAGTATAAACACGGATATTACCGTTAATCATATTGTAAATAGATGCTCCAGTGCCAACTAAAACATTATACAAATATCTTCCTTGTGCAAGAGATGAGGTATCTGTAGAACCCATTGATAAACTAATTTTACCAGCACTAGTATCAACCCCAACAACAAACGTTCCGGATGGAGTTGTTGTTGCTGCTACGCCAGCCCCCTTTTGTACCTGTGAAGAACCTGTCCAAGCAGCACTATCAGAATAAAGGGTAAATGCTGCATCTGAGGTATCTACAATAGTAAATATAGCACTAAAATCTGTACCGCCATAAATGGTTAAATTTGATGCTACAGGAACACCAGCAGATGGGTCAAAAGTGATCTTCTTAGTTGCCATTGACTAACTCCTTAAGTAGAGATTTTATTTCACTTATCTCACCCTTTAGGTTAGCAAGATCTTCCTCCATATTATCAACTCGTTCATGCTTTACTCTTTTTGCCTCACGACCAGCAACATAATGTTGATAATCATGATCATTTACATTAACCAATGATCCAGATTTAGGATCTCTTGCAAGATCAGCATGTCCTTTTATATCGTAATAATCCATATCACGCCAATGCCATCACTCGTAAATCTCTCAATCTAGGTACATAAACTTGACTATTAGAAGTCATAACGATTTTAACTCTATAATTTCTAAATGCAGGTAATCTGTCTATTGTGAAGGTATATTCTTTAAATTGCAATCCTTCAGAATTAAATCCAAAGGAATTAGTCTTAGGAACTAATTTATCAGATTGACCATCATTCTTAGAAACATTAATTACTTGACCTCTTACGTTAAGGTTCTTATATCCAGGGAATGGTGTAAAGATTGGTTCAAATCCATTCGTATCACTAATTGCATAGAAAGCCCTAATATCAGAATCTAAATTTATGTGTGCATCAAGTATAACCTTTATAGAAGTAGCACTATTCTCTAAAGTAAGTTCCTTACTAATATATTGACATGCTGTAGGATCAGTTTTAATTGAATTTGCTCTACTATCAGTTGCAAAATTAGAAATTACCCTATTAACTCTATTAGAAGTTGTAATAACACTACATCTTTGCCCATCAATTACAGGACTTACACGAGAATCACTTGTATTAAGAAGTAACCTTAGTTGTAAAGATTTCTCTCCAGTAACATTGGTTAATTGAGCAGCAGCATTAACTTTAGATGCAATTGTTCTTGGAGTAGTAAGATAATTGGTTTGATTTAAAGCAATAGGTTCGAATCCATTATCAATCCATGGAATTTCTGTCCCACTAAAGCTAGTAGCAGTAGTTGTTCTGAGTTCTCCTGTTAATGCAGTTCCTTGAACTGTCACATTATGAATAAGTGGTCTAATAACTTCATAAGGCATATTTTGAGATGCTCTTATCTTATATCCACCAGCAGATTTGTTTTGATTTAAGAATAATTTTGCAAATCCAGAATCATTACTTCTATCATCATTAGCACTATTAGTATCCCACTTTGTAGACATATCCAATTTAACATGATACGAATCATAAGTAATTGGGTTTGCTATTGATACATCTGATAGATCATGGGTCTTATTAACCCTTGCTAAGTTAACACCACCAATCTCATACTTATAAACAGGTGTTCCTACAGGATATGAAATAGCAGGACCACTACCAACAACTGATTGTGATCTTACAATATTTCCACCAATTATATTACCAGAAACAGAAGTATATTCTATAATCTCATTACCCATTCTGAGGAATCCGGTATTAGTAGTTCCAACACCAACTCCTTCAAATGATGAGAAATTAGATGCATCATCAACTGATATAGATCCAGTATCACCAAGAGCATAAGCAACAGCAAGTTTAGTAGGTTTGATATCGGACTCTACTCCAGAAATCTCAACCTGGTTATTTGTCCAATACATTCCATGATTCTTATGATTTACTTTAATATGTAAACCATCCTTACCAACAACTTCATTAATAGAATCTATCTGAACATCACCACCATTAGCACTATTTAAAGTTCTCACTGCATTTGACTGATTAATATACATTACAGTCTTAGCAGATCCAACTAAGAAATCACCCTGAACATTATTCAAAATAAGTTCACTAGTTCCACCAACCGAAACAATGGATAATCTTCCATCCCTTCCTTGAGTTGTCAATCCAAGAGTATTAAATCCAACTACATCTCCTGCTTGATATCCAGAACCACCAGCATTAATAGTCGCTCCAGATGCAACAATAGAACCACTATTAATAGTAATATTTGCAGTTGCTCCTCTACCGTTACCAGTAATAGTAACTAGATTAACTCCACTATAAGTTATTTGACCATCTGATGGGGAATAACCTAAACCAGCATTAGTAATTGCCAAACTGGTTACACTTCCAGCAACACCTGCTAATTTAGCACTAGCAAGAGTTCCCATCTGATAAACAACACATCCATTCTTTAATCCACCATCTGCTACGGTAGTACCAAGTCCTACTCTAATTTCTTTAGAGTTTAATACCAAAGAATTTGGCATAAGTTGTGGGATTTGGTTATTTCCTTTCGTAAGAGTTGGATTATACATCTCTACAGATCCAGATTCTACAAAATCTGCTCTATAAAGAGTAAACTTCAAATCTTCCCACTGACTTGCTTCCCATGTAGAAGCGTTTTGAGATTTAAATAGTGATCCTAGATAAGGCTGGTTAGAAATAAAGGTTTGTGTAATAAGATCTTGCTCACCAATTCTAGAAATATAAACACTATATTTTGTTGAGTTTGATGCCAACGCAATAGCATATTCTTTTCCAGGTTCACAGTAAACAGGTGAATTGAAAGTAACCGTTGTAGCAACAGATCCATCAGCAGAAGTCTCAATATCGTCAGGAGACAATACTTGCTCAGAGAAAGGAAGAATGTGTTGTGTGGGGAATCCATTCTCCATTGTTCTTATTTGGAATACACATGGAATATCCATGTCATCCTTCGAACGGAAGAATACATCACACTTAGTCAAATAAACACCAGTTTCATCTTCAACTAAGAATGATTGTGCAAGAGGGTCATACCAACCAATTTGAACTCTTTGAGATGTTCTGTTAAGTACTCGACTTGCGACAACTTCACCATCTAGAACTTCTGAAACACTTCTTTCTTGGAATTCTTGCTTTTGTTCAATTCTTGCATTTCTAACAGCAATAATATTTTCTTGAACTGTTTCTAAAGTTCCAGATGCAGTATATGATTCTTCTGCAATAGTTGTTGCTGCATCTTGATCGTTATCAGGATCATTTACAAGAGTAAAGACCTTAGTACCTGTTTCAAATCTTGGATAATCAATATTATTTGGATTAGGAATGTAGTAACTTCCAATAAGATCTGCTGCTAGATCAGAAACAAGTCTTAAATCAGTAATACTTGCTTCAGCACCGGATGTTTCTCCTTTAAGAATCATTCCAGTTTCAACCCAACCAAAATAATCTCCCTGTGCTTCTTGTGAAAGTGAATAAGTATCTATATTTAAAATAGTTGATGTTGATCCATAAGAGGATGCTAATGGAGTGCTATCATAAGGATTCTCAGGATACAGTTTAGTGGGAGCATTATATGGACCTTTTTTGTGATTTATTTGAGCAGCTCTAAAGGTTATTGTTGGATCTGAACCTTGACTCCAAGAACCTACAGGATTAAGACCAATAGGTCTAATATATCCTTTAACGATTTCTCCCACCTGGAATGCACCAGAAACCATACTAATTTCAAGAAGTTTTGGTACACAGAATTTTGTAACATCTTCCCCATCAAAGAATGCATACATCCTAGTCAAAGGTTTCATTCTTTGAGAAACAAATTCAACATTTCTTGATCTGCAGAAAGGAATTAACTCCCTACTTACTTCTCTATCTCCAACTGAAGTTCTATCCCATTGCTCACTAACAACAGTTCGACTTCCTGTTCTCTGTTCTACTCCGGTTCTTCTACCAGATCTTATAGTTTCTTGAACTGTTTGAGTAACTCTCGTTCCCATTACAGCTCTTCTACCACCAGGACCACCACCCATCCATCCTCGCCATCCACCACCACGAGTAGTTGTTCTAGTTCTTGTTGATTCTACAATATCACTACCTGTCCAATGAGTTTCCCAAGAATTCCAAACTGTAGGTGCAAATCCTGTTTGAGGATCTACATTCATAGTTCTCGCGGCCTCTTCCATTGTCCGCTCATAATCACCTTCTATTTCAATTACTTTGGCATCTAATCTTACAGTATCCACCCAAGTATCAGATGCAGGTGTCAACTCAATAGTTCCTTGCCAGAAACTAATTAAAAATGGAGTTACACTTTCTGTTCTTGTACCAAAAGATTGTTTAATATACTCTACTTCAGAATAATCTAAAGTTACAATATCAGATTGTTTTCTTACATTAATCCCTTCAACAGCAGTAAAGTTTAAATCATCTGTTGGATCTGTATTAGTTACAGGACCAAACATCAAATCAACTGAATTTGTATAATGCTTTGGTCTTAATTGCTTATACTTTCTATCCAGACTATTTTTAGGACCACCAATTAATTCTGTTTCTTGAGTTAAGAATCCAGTAAAATTATCAACAAAGAATCCAGATTTAAATCGATTTAAACCATCAGCATCCGCCACAAACATATTAGCGGTTGTTGTTTCTAATGTAGATAATGCAGTATAATACTCAAGATTCTTAATTCTATCATCAAGTTTTTTGATATCGACCATTCGATATCTCTTATGATCCATATACTTCATCCTTACATCAGTAGGATAAAAGAGATATGATGGTAAAGTGATAGTAGCAATTTCTAAAGCATCGTCAACAGGATTTGGTTTCTCTGGGGTCTCAGAAGGAGTTCCATAAGATACTTGGAATTTTCCGTCTTTGGTTAAGAAAATCCTATCAATTCGTCCCAAATAATTTGAATATGTAATTTGAATAGCTTCATCTGATGCTAGAACATTTCCTGCAGATTGACCTGCTCCATTAAATGCTCTACCATAAAACTCTAAAGGAGATCTACTACTTTCCGCTACAGTATAATCAGAAACTCTTGGTCTAATATCAAGTATATCTGCAGTGAAGACATTATTAATATCATTAATTTCAGTAGCATAATTAAAATTATCATATGAATTTACTGTGGTTATATCTCCAGTGTCTGTAGATGCATAATATGCACTCATAAAGTAAATTTTTATTTGCTTTTCAGGTGCATCAGCATCTTCTTTTCTGATTATTGTTCCATAATCATAGAAAGTACTTTCTTGTCCAATATTATAAGTATAGTTTGAAGATATATCAAAACTTGGAGTTTCTAAAGTACTAATCTCTCCTTGAACATTAGAGTCTTTAAATGAAACTATTTCACCCTCTTTAAAGGTAATATCATTCTTATAGATATAAACAATCTGAGAAGCTGAATTAGAAACTTTCTCTGCTACAATTGCAACAGCATTACTTACTGCTCCAACTATCAATTCACCAATTAGCAATTCTTCCGTTGTTGCTGACGCACTGGTAAGAGCAGCAAGAGTCATCTTAGGTGCAGAAGCAGCTCCTGTATCTGCAGATTCATAAATGCCATGAATTTCTACAATATCCGGAGTATTCAAAGATATAATATCATCTTGAACTCTAGTTCCATATGGATAACTTCCATAAGTTAATCCATCATTAAAGGTGGTAGTTCCAATACCAGATCCTTCAGTAGAAGATTTAGCAACAATTACAGAATTAACTTTATTCTTTAATTTTTCTTTTGCTTTTGGCTTTAACTTCTTAACAGTTGTAACTAAAGTAGCACCTGTGTCATTTGCACCGAGATTATAAATCTGTAAAGAAGTTCCATCAGTAAAAATTATATCCCCATCAGTCAATGCTTCTGTCTGACCATCAGATCTTATTAAAGAATACCTCTCTTCATCAAATGCTAAGAAAGTTTCACTTGATCCACAAGAAACAGCAGAAGATAATTTATTGTTTGATATATTAACAGTATAAGTTTTTCTAATTGAAATAGATGCATCAGTCAAATCAACATTAGAAATATTATTCTTTGGCAATGTTGTATATAATGTATTATCAGAAGAATCCTGAAGTTCTGTTTGTAGTATCTTAAGATCTTCTACTTGTGTACTAGCAGTACTAGTAGATAATCCACCATTAACAAATCCAGATACAGTAGTTACTCCTACAACCTCAACAGTATTAGCATTAACTGCAACAACTCTTGCATATGTTGGATATTGACCTGTTGCAGGGTCATCCCAACAAAGAAGATCATTAACAGTTGCAATTCCAACAAAATTAGGATCAAAAGCAGTAATAGTCGCTATACCACCCTGTAATGCTGCTCCTACAGTTGCCAACCCAACATGATATTCTATTGACTGCATTACATCAGCAGCAAAAGTTGATGCAGTTCCTACAGTTTTATCATTAGTTCCATATATTGATTTTACATTCTTTAAATTCTCTGCAGTAATTGCTATTGCAATTCTTCCATTTTGAATCCCATTAAAAATAAGTGCTTCATTCTGAATAAAAGTTCCTGCTGTTTCATAAACAGTCAATCCTAATCCTGCACTAACTGAATCTTTAAGCCATGCAGTTGCACCGCTATGAGAACCTTTAATATAAGTAGGAGTTGAAAGCGTAGTTGCTTGATTTAAAGTAATATTAGTTACTACTTGTATATCATAAAGAGAAATATCCCATTCGTTTAAAGGAGGATTTGAAGAATCATAAGACCCCGACTCCAATGCCATATCATAAACTCTGGCAACACCTATCTCATTACCTGCTACAGTTCTACTGTTTACTCCAACTCTTTGATCCCTAAGACTTACTGTATAAGTATTACCGATACCTATAGTAGGTGATCCATAAACATTATTTAATTTTAAAGTTGGACCAGTGTTGTATATAATTTGCTGACCTTCAATTGTATCAACTGTTCTTGGTTTAGGAGCATTTAAAAACGTAGGATTTATAGTTTCAATTTCAAATCCACGAACAAAAGCTTTACCTGGAGAAATCTTATATAACGCTAAATCCTCAGCAGGTGTTGCTCCGCCAGGAGTAAATTGTCCTTCTTGATATAATCCTCTATTACCTACATTATCATTTAAGGAATTTAAAACAGTTATATCAAAAGGATGAGTGTAGTAATCACCCGATTCAGCATAAGTTCTTCTTGCAAGAACATTGGTTAAATCCTTATAAAATACTCCACCATTTGGTCCAACACCAAATCCTTTTTTAGCAACTGCCTTTAACTCTCCTGAATTTATTGTTGCTAATTCTACAAAATTATCATCATCAAAATTATCAAGAGGTTTTTTAAATAAAGAAGTTGTAATCTTTAATCTATCAGCACCAGGAGCAGAATAATTATTATATCCCTGAGAATTATCATTTAACGTTTCGTCTAGATCAGCAGTAATTATTTCTTCCTGTACATTCAATCCTACTCTATAACTAGGAGTATTTGTATATTGATCCAGAATAAGAGTTTCAGTTTCTACAGTAACAAAATTACCATGAATAAAGTAAACGCCTTCTTGAATCTGAAAAGAACTTCCAGTTGCTGCTGCCTGATTAGCAATAGTTATAGCAAATGGACTTCCTGCCGCAATAGTACTATTTCCAAGCAATCCAGAAGCAATAGTTGTGTTAGTAACTAAATTTTCACCATCAGAAAATGTTTGAGTTGCATTATTACTCGTATTTGAAGATATGTAATTAATATAAAGAGTAAGATTATTTCTTTCCGAATCTTCAGCAAGTAATACTTTATCAACAACTGCTGTTACACCAGATGTTTCACCTGTAATTTTAGTGCCAATTAATTGATCGATATAAGCCGATACAGGAATTCCTTGAAAATTATTTTGTAATTGAATACAATAATATAATTGAGTATATCCAGTATTTCCAGGAATTACTCTAGCACCTTCTTTAAAAAAGTGTTGTCCAAACTTTTCAACCTGATTTTGCAGTATAGATTGAAGGTTAGTTAATTCTCGTGCCTGTACAGGATATCCAGGCTTAAATAATACCTTATGATAGTCATCTGCAGCATCAAAGTCGTCAAAGTATGGGGCTACATTTAGGTTCGTTTGCTGTGGCATAATACTTTAGAACTGCAAAATAACTTTAATATCTTCTTTTTGATTAGTAGACCTAGTTATAGAAGGTCTATTATCAACGTAAATTATATTTCCTGAGTATTTCTTAACTTCTGGTGTGGCAACACCGTTAGTGAAAGTTTGCCCAAGATAATATGTCCTACTATTTATTACGGTCGAGACACCTGTAAAGGACGTATCTATTGCCAAATTAGACCCACTTGTAGGTACAATAGTCAAGTTCCCACCAGTTCCTGGAGAACTAGTAAATTCTTGCAATTCATATCCATAAGAAGGATTAGTTTGTGCTGTTCCAACTGTATTAAAACCAGCCATGGTTCTATCTTGCCAGAACTTTAACACTCCAGTATTAGAGTCGTAACTTACAACTCTTCCAACTGCTGTAGTTGCTGTAGATACAGTCTGAGTAATAAATGTATCAGCATCAAATGCTGCAGTACTATAACCAGTTCCCGTTAATCTTAATGCGCCAAGAGCACTTGCTTTATCTGCAGATAAAAGTGAACCACTTGTCGCTTTAGGATTTTCAACAACACCAATTCTGGCAACTTGGTTTCCTGTTATAAAATCAGGATTCTCAACATCATTTTCAATTCTTGAATATAGGAGAACGTTATATGCACCCAGTTCTCTATAAATATCCTTTCCATGTCCCCCAGGAGGAGATTGGATAACATCAAAGGTAGGTCTTGTAGTGCCTGTAGGAACCCCACCTGCTTCTAAATCAATATTTCCATAAGTATAATTCTGTCCTTGATTAGAAACAGTTACTGTATCAACTTTTTGATCATTATTGATAACAATAGTACATTCTCCACCCGTTCCATCACCTTTAATAGGAACTTTTGTATAAGTACTATTTGCTGTGCCTAATCCAACTCCACGATTAGTAATAGTTACTATTTTAATAGATCCATCTACAGAATTATCTCTTACTGCAGCAGTATCTGAGCTAGTATCCCAATCGAGAGGGACGGGAATAAAATCAGTAGATTCAAACTTTACAATATCACTTGGTTTAATTGTATAGAGATATTTCCATATATAACCATCACCACTAGTACCAGCAACTTTTGGTTCTAAATCCGTAAAGGTTGGTTCATCTAATGATGGTCTTCCATTAGGATTATCTGGATCCATTCCATTATGAAGACACGCATAAACCCTATAATCACTATTAACAACATAATAAGTTGCTGAATATAAATTAGTCGAACCAGAAACTTTCGCGGTATTAGATCTACTATAATCACTACGATACATATCGTAAGTTGTTCCAGAAGTCCATACTCTTCTAGTTACAACTTGCCTAACATCAGAAGAATTAATTTTCTTCAATGCAATCATAGTATCCCAATAATCATCCTCTTCACTAAAATTATCTTTTGGTGAAGGTGGGTTTGTATCCCAATCAGATGCTATATCAGATGGATTTGGTAGACCAATAAAGGAATAATATGCATTAGTTGCTGTACTTACTCCGGAAAGAAAGTTCTTTGCATTTAATATCCTTATTTGATCAGTTATAATTGCAGCCATTTTTTAGAACTTTTTATTTATTTATTAAGTATTTTATAATCATTAGATACCAACACTACCCCAACCAAATCCACCGTTCTTAGTTACAAAAACTTTATAACTGGTTAAACTGGCAACATTACTACCGTTATAATGAATAAAGAAGGAAATAAAATCTACAGCATCTGCAGCAGGGGATAAAACTACGGTAGTAATTCCTGCGGGTTGAGCAACCAATCCAGTTCCTGCACTACGACCTGCTGTTTGGATGCCAGCAACAGCAGTATTAGATGCTATAGGTATAATTGTACAAGTAGCACCAATACCGTTAGTTGCTGCAGTGTTGGCATATCCAGTACCACCACCATGCGTTGCTCCTTGAGTAGTGATAAGAGTTACAGTCGTACCATTCTGAGCATCAGCATAAATGTTCTTAAATGATACAATACCAATATTAGAACCAGGTCCAGAAGACCATGCTGAAGGCATTGTATAGGTATAGACAGTTGCAGCTTGCACATCCAATTCTAATACAACATTAGATCCATCCATATACGTAGTTGCTGCAGCAACCGTTTCAGATACTCCTTTAGGTCTAATAGGATCACTAAACTCAAAACAATTACTTGTATTTTGCCAAAGGATTGTCTTATTATTACTGGCAGTAGAAGAACTTGCATAAATTTCAATACCTGCGCCAGCAGCAGTCGTATTAGATGCGTTAGTTGTAGATGCAATACCTACAGTTTTATCTTCAATATCAAGAATTGAAGTATTAATGATAGTTTGAGTACCTTGAACGGTAAGATTTCCATTAATCGTTACAGCACCACCAACTTGTACATCATCTGCAGTGACAAGATCAAGAGTTGCATTAGGTTTTCCAGTTATTGCATATGCAGTAGCTGCGGCTGTAGTCGTAGATGCTGTACCTGTAAGATCACCAATAAAACCACCGCTAGCAGTAACAATTCCAGAAGCTTGGAATCCTGTTAATTTCAGATCACCAACTGTTGCTACACCACTAACTACAAGACCAGCAGGCATTGTAGGTGCACCACCTGCTCTATCAGTATAATTATCTGCTCGAACTCTTCCTCCACTACCAGCGAGAACTCCTCCAATACCAGTAGTTCCTATACCAAGAATATCTGGTATAAAATCATCACCATCAGCAACAATTAAGTCATAAGTATCATCAACAGCAATGGTTGGGAAATTTGTAAATGCTACTTGTGAAGAAGTAGGAGGATCAACAGTAATAGTTTGACCAACACCTAATACAGCATCCACATAATACATCTTGTTAAGTGGATTTGTGACATCATCACTTAATGCAGTTCCTAATCCAGAAGGAACACTAAGCAACGCAGATCCATCACCAAAGTATTGAGTGGCACTTATAATACCTGAAGATGCATATGCCGTAATACCGGCACCAACCATTACATTACCATTAAAGGTAGAACCGCCCGATACAACAGCATCAGTAGCACTTAAGACTCCACTAAAACTAGTAGCAGTAATAATCCCTAAAATATTAGCAGCACCAAGAACCGTTAGTGGATCTGTGGGATTGGTGGTTGCAATACCAACATAAGAAAGTGTGTTAATTCCTGTATTAACTTCTACCCAATTACCACCACTGAAACTTAAATTCGTTCCATCACCAAAATAAGTATAAATCTCAGAAAAATTGGCATTAACAATATTCGCACCTGCCCGAAGAGTGCTGCCATCTCCCGCATTAGCTGCCGAACCTGTATTTATCCCTACTAAAGCCATTATTGAGACACTAATTTAAAGTATTTAGACTATTTGACCATCATATCCTTTTGCCTTGAGAGACCTAGTTCTCCTGACAATAGCACCTGTAGTAATGCCCGTAACCCCGTCACGAGTATAAGCATTGAATGTATTAGATTCTGATCTAGATGAAATATTCAATTTACCCCAACTAAAGTCACCAAGATAATAAGATGTAGTAAATGCTCCACTCCATCCTGAACCAGCACCTTGACCTGCAGAAGAGAAATCATAAGTTACACTACTAAATCCAGCTTTAGTTGCTGCAAATGTAATAGTAGATACACCAGCAATCTTACCAGTTACTCTTCTAAAAGTAGTGGTTCCAAGACCAACTAAAGCACCAGTTATATGGTTAGAAACAGTATCTACTTGATAAATGTTATCAACAAAGTCAGTTCCAATACCAATTGTTTCATCATCTATATCTAGGGACCTAATAGAAGTATCGGCAAATCCAACATAAGTCTTCTTAATTATAAAATAATCACCAACATTAATACTACTTAATGTGATAGCAGTACCAACTAGAGAAGTATCTCTTAACCAGGAATCATATGGTATATGTATATCAAAAATCAAACTCTTAGAAATTGAAGCCGCTGTACCAACCGTTCCAAAACCAACAATATGACCATAATCTCCATGATAAGAAGCTACAGTATCAGATTCAATAACTGATGCTGGTGGTTGAATAAGACAAGATGGAACATCTGTTTGTAAATACTCAGTTCCGCCATTAAGAATTTCAATTCCAGTAACAACACCAACAGCATTAATAAACGATCTACCTGTTGCAGTAGTTCCAACACCAGTTTGACCAAATACCACATTTGGTGCAGAAGTATATCCACCACCACCATCAGTAATATCCACAGAAGTAACTATTCCTGCAGTAGTTACAAGACATGTCGCAATTGCACCAGTCTTAGTATCTTGAGAAATGATAGTAACATTATCTTGACGATTAGCACGTTTAGTGGCATCCACCATCTCATTATCAGGATCAAAGAAGGGTTTTAAACTATCAACATAAACTACTGTAGATCCAATACCAACAGTTTTGGTAATATATGCAGATGGGAAAACATTAGCTTCATATAATTCTCTATTTTTACCTATTTCTGTTTCACCTATAATTTTATCCTCAGTTTGTCTTTTCCAAACTACAGGTCTTAAAAGATTTTCATCCTCAGTATTTCCAGGACCAAAATAAGGTAAAGTTGTTACTGTATTTGTAGAAGTTACAGTACTAACTCCTCTTACCGTTTCCTTCAAATAAATGGGTTCTGGACCATTCTCTATTGTTAAATCATCACCCTCTTTAACGGTCTCTAAAATCTCTTTTGAGGTTACATCAATAGCACCACTTCCTTTATAGAAAATAACCTTAGATACATCACCAACTTTAGGTGCTTCTGTTAGTGTTACAATACTACCACCATCAAAAGTATATCCTTTATTAGGAACTTGAAGAATATCATTAATAAAGACAAGAAGAACATCTTCAATATTCAATTTGGATCCCTTAGAAGTTCTAATAGAAACTAAATCTCCAGATCTCCTTAATGCAAAACTAACAGTATTGCCATCAAACAAACTATCCCAATCATCTAACGCCTCTAAAGTTCCAATAGACCATCCAGTAAATTTATCACTAAATTGTTCATCAATAGTAAGTTGGAATTCATTATAATAAACGCTAGTATTAGTTGGAATACCAGTTGTTCCACCTATAGGAATTGTAAGAACCTCACCTTCACGATAACCACTTCCAGTACAATTCAAAGAGAAATCAATTATACTTGATCCTTGACCTACTACAATATCAACACTTGCATTAGTTCCAACTCCTGCAGAAGAAGAAGCATATTCTAATGGTATATTTGTATATGAAAGAGGAGCATCAATAACAACAAATGGAGGAACTGTTTGACTATATCCACCCTTAGAAATTGTAATTGCTACACCAGTTAAAGTACCATTAGATCCAATTGTAGCAGTACCAACCCATTGTGTATTAGGAGTTGTTAAACTAGTGGTTCCCACACCAACATTGACGGTTTGACCAATACCAGATCTATATCCACGTCCACTATATCCAATACTAACTGAAGCAACGGTTCCTGCTGTTGAAACAACTGCTGTTCCTCCTGCAGCAACTAATGGTTGATAACCATGCCCTTCAGTTGATCCTACGGAAAGAATTACTCCACCTACAGGAAGAGTGGATATATTAACATCAGTAGATACGGATGATGCAGTTCCTGTAAAGGAAATACTTGTAATTCCTGCAGTTTGTGTTAAACTATAGTTTTTAACAGGTCCTTGGAATACGTCATTAAGAAGAATTACTGCATTTTCTGTAGCAATTCCTGTTATGTTAGATTTATCAGACGTTAAGTTAAAATCAGAATTTGATCCATTAAATCCAGAAGAAATATCATCAAAAACATAATTCTGATAATATGTTTCATTAGAAGAATCAGTAATTCCAGATCGTAAGAATACTCTTCCATTAAAATGAGATCCTGTCGCCACACCTACCCAATCTCTAGAATCTGGTGGATTTGTTGTACTGCTTATTGGTGTTAAACCATAAGGAGCTTCAGTAAAGTTCAGAACATTTTCAGTAATATTATAATTACCAGTAACTTTTGTAACCAATGCTCCAGTAGAATGTCCTGCAAGAGTAGTTCCCAACCATTTTCTTGCAACTCTAAATCTGTTAGTGCTTCCAACACCCACAGACTCAATCTTCATAATTTCACTACCAACTTGGAATAGATCTGCTCCGAAGAAAGATGTAATTCCTGTAGTTTCAACAATATCATCAGTAGTAAATATCTGTTTAGCAAGTGTAGTAGTTACTGCTGTTGCTACAACTGGTGATTGAATAATATTATCCAAGCTAAGAATAACTTTTGCATTTTGATTTGTAGAAACAAATCTATGAGAAGTACCAATACCAACACTTGTAATATCTACAACTTCAGGAGTTCTTAATAAAGATTTTTGAGCAGTTTCTGCTATTTTAATTTTATCCTCATTAATTTTAATAACAAATAAATCAGCAGGTAAAAGAGTTGTTGTTCCAACACCTACAAATCCATCAGTTTCAGCAATTCCAACTGCACCATAAGTTCCCGTACCTTCATGAATATAACTGATCTGTTCACCAGTAACAAAGAAATGGTTTGGAAGTGTAATCGTATTATCGGCAACACTTACAATATCAGAATTATCTCCTTCAAAACTTCTTTCAAAGATAGTATATGTTCCATGTTTTAATTCAAATGCCTTCTTAATATTAATTTCAGTCCCTTCATATAAACCATATTGAGTTTCTACAGATGCACTGGTCAAAGACAGATTGCTCTTACTATCATCAGTGTCCTTAATTGCATTCATATAAACCTGTGCTTCAATAGCAACACTTGCAACAGGAGTAAACAATAACTGAACGGTTGCAACTCCAGCAGTAGAATCAGCAACTAATTTAGTTCCAAATGTTCCTATTCCAGTTGTCTGACCAACTTCACCATAAGCACCAGTATCATAGGTATCTCCAGTATCATCTGCTATAATATAATCATCTATAACCAACAACTCCGACATAGAATATCCACTATTTGTGGTATCTGATATTTGTGTTACAAAATAAGCAGCATCATATCCATCTACACTAGAAGAGCTTTGGGTAATATATTCACCTATTACATTTGCTGTAGGAGAAGTAGTTGATGCTATACTAGTTGAAGTTGATTTTAATCTTGCATGTTTAAGATCAACAGTACCTGTTGAACCAGTAGCAGTTGCTATAGCAACTTGAACTGTATTTACAATTGCAGTAGTTCCAATTCCAGCATTTCCAGTATCTGGGAACCAATCAACTTTTATATTAGATCCATCAATATAAGCAGAATAAGTTCCAAGTCCTAATGATGGATTAGATTGAGCTACCACATCACTAAGTAAATGACCATACTCTACTACATCAACTGTTGAATAATCATGAATTAAATTCAATTCATCAAATTCATATTCACCAGTTATATCTCCTGTTTTCGAATTATCTCCTTCAATAGATACTAAAATCTTAGCAGAACGATATGTATTAGCAATACTTACAATATTAATTCCAGTAGTAGTTGCTGTTGAAACACTAGTACTAGTAGTATCTACTCTAGTAACTCCAAAATAAGTACTACCAACACTCAATAAACTATCATCTAAATTATATGAAAGAGTTACAACATCATAATTGTTTACTTTATAATTTCTTGGATACCAAAGTAATCTACCTTTAGTTCCAAGAATATTAGCATCAAAATCTCCAAGATTATAAACAGTTTCTATTCTTCCATACTGACTAAGATATATGTCAGAATTATTATGAAGAACATCAATAACTTGTAATTGTCTCTGACCAGTAAATCTTCTATCTCTAATATAAGCAAAATATTTTGCTGCTCTTGTTGTCTCTAAATCAAATTCAGCAGCTACACTATATACGGTTGCCCTAGGTTCACTGTTAAATTGACTTGCAACATCATCTATATTAAGAACTCTATTACCAACCGATTCATCATAATCAAAAAGAATTCTACTGCTGAATATTATCTCATCAGAAAGTACTCTTGATCCTACATTTAAAGAATTCTCTTTTACTAAATCAAAATCATATACAGTATTTAAATCACCAATTCCTATTAAATCATTTACAGTATTATATTCAGTAGTCTCAGTAGATAAACCCACTGTCATTGAATTTTCATTCAATGAATCTACTTGCATATCAGAGAATTTTACATGACCTAAAGTATGGTTTAATGTACTTACAACATCATCCCAAGTATTCATTGATACTTTAGATCTTAACGAATAAGAGAAATTCTGATAATAGAAACTATCTTGTATTCTCTGCATATTTGCATTCAGAACACCAGAATCTGTCTCCCATCCTTTCTCTACTGTTGAATAAGGACCCAATTTAAAATGAGATCTATAGGATGTTATAGAAGCAGCAATTCCCTGAGTTTCTGATGATTCTCCTTCAATAATCTCACCAACTTCAAAATCTTGATTACTTGCTATTTTTAATAATCCAAGTTTTTGATCCCATTTTTCAACAATACCACTGGCAGAATCCGATGTAACAGTTTCTCCTTCAAGATATTCATCTATACCAAGTTTAACGTCAAATATGGGGAAATACTTTTCTGGTATAATTCTTCCTATAGAATTAGATGCATCAAATTGACCAGGAGTTACAGCAGGATTTAAATCTTTATAATAATCATAAAGACTATAAGTAACAATACCAAGTCCACCAATATTTTCATCAACTTCAGTTAATTCGAATAATTTATAATCATATTCTGCAGAATTATATCCTCTTGCAGTGGTTCCCACCCCAACACTAATATTTTCAATTAAAACTTTATCTCCAACTGCGAATGGGAAAGATCCTGAAGTACTAAAACCAGTAGCAAGGGTAATAGATACATTTTTAGTAGTAGTATTAAATCCAACAGTGTGAATTCCTACTCCATTTGTATTATCTGTAGGGATAATGAGAGGTGGAACATTACTAATCCCTTTAGATCTCTGTAAAATAGTTACGTTTGAATCTCCAAGGGTATATTTAAGAATAATGTCTTTATCTAATTCTCTTGTTACTCCATCAAATACCCTAAGTGTTGGAGCTACACCATATCCTCGTCCAACCGAACTCACCCCAATAGATTTAATAACCGCAAGTTTGTCTATGGTTATAATTTGAGGTAAATTAACACTTGGTTTTAATGTATTATCAGAAGGGAAATTATATCCAATATTTTGAATTTTTGTCTTTCCAACTTTTCCTATTGTGTCGCTAAAATTCTCAAGACGAGCATTTTTACCCAGTCCAGAATTAATAGTAGTAATTCCAGGAAGGGAATAATAATTTTCTCCACCATCAGTTATTTTAATATTTGATATTCCACCATAAGCAGTTGCCGAATCTGTTTCATAAGTAAGAACAGATGTAGTGGAAATATAAGATGCTTTTTCAGGTACTTTACTTAAGGTGTAAGTAAATGTATTTGTTGCACCAACAGATATTATCTGTTTTCCATTATATTCACTATTATGAACTTGAATTTCATTGCTAAAGAGAGCATCATCATCTTTAATAATTTGCTCTTTAACGTCAGGAAGATTTCCTTCATATAAAGGATCAAGAGTATAATATAAAACTTTAGGTATATCTTTATTAACTGTTAAAGTAACTGTAGCATCAGAATCTACTCCCGCACTCCCAGATCTTACTACACTAAACTTATTAGTAACCTCATCAGTATCCCATATCTTTAAAAGATTATTATCACTATAAAGATTAAATTGGAAAGCAGCATAATTTGTTCCTTGACTTACATAACCTAAAGATGAGTCAGAAAGATCAAATATAGCACTAGAATCTTTATATACTTTTAATGATGGATTTACGGGATTAATAGTTCCTGCAGAAGCACTAGTAATTCCAACAATAACAGGTTTTAATAAAGTTGAATCATAATAAGTACTAGACAATTTAATTGTATTATCATCAATCTTAACAACATAATATGTTCCATTATTACTTAAACCCTCAGCAACTGCTGTTGCTGTATGAATAACTTTTTGTCCTGTTATCCAACCATGATTCGTAACAGTAATTGCATTAGTTGTTGTATTAACACCACCAGCAACAAAATCTTTAGGATCAACAACAATTACTCTATTATAGTCATTATACTTAACAGTAAATGTTGTGGATATATTTCCGGGACTTACATCAATATCTACAGTATCTCCACTTTCTAATCCATGACTACTACCTGTTGATACTGTTACTAAATTTCTAGAAATTTCTGCAGTAATTGGAGTGTAGTTAGTTTTAAAACTGTGCCAAGTACCAGTTCCAATACCAGAGAATAATAAAGTTGAAGAACTTGTAAATGTTGATCCAATACCAATTATTGCACTACCGGTACTATTAAGTCCTACTCTAACTGTTGCAATTCCGATTAAATTATCACTCTGCTTATAAGCATAAAGAGTTTGACCATCAGTCAATGTTGATATACCACCACCACTATTTTGAACATCAATCCCCGACCCTCTATTAGGAGAATAAGTTAATTGATCATTAGTTTCTAAACCATGATTTTTAATCCAAATTGTTTTTGTAGGAATGAATACTTGTGTTTTTCCAGCACCTACGCTTGGATATCCTGGTTGGGAATAGAATTGAATAGTTGTTCCAATACCAACACCGGAAGCAGTTCCTAACGCAACAGATTCATTTGGAATAAAATAAAGTTGCGTATTTACCTTACAGTCATAAGTTGTTTTAAATCCAGCATCTACAACTAATTTTCTTGGATTTTCATATAAAACCGTAGTTACTGTATGCGCAGCTCCTGAAGTACCTTCAACAGCTCTTAAAGCTCTAATTCGTGAAAATTCTGGTTCAATATTTAAAACTTGAATTTTCTCAGAATTAATACTAAGAATATCATTTACTTTAATGTGAGGATAACCAAAATTCCCACTAACATTAAAATATGTAACTATTCCAGTTGCTCCATCTGTTCCAATACCTGTAGGAGTAGATCCAACTCCAGTTAATGTAAACGTTTCTGATGCAATTCCTACTTTATAATTACCTCCTATTTTAGAAGATGTTGTAGATAATCCAGCAATTTTAACAAGATCATTTGTTTTAAATTGATGAGGTTTTGTAGACCAAAGAATGTATTCACCTTTTTGAGTTCCAGGATATACTTCAACTCCACTTATACTACTTGTGGCAACACTTATATTACTTAATGGTTTACCCTCAAGCATAGAAACTTTAGCTTGAGCTCTACTTCCTTTCGTACCCGCATTATCAAATACTACCTTATCACCAATCCGATAAGATTCTCCTGCAGTTGTAATTGCTACTCGATTAATAACACCAGGAGTTCCTGTTTTAACATCAACAGTTTGACTTAGGTCATCAGGAATATAAAGATACTCATATTCTAACTTACCTTCAATCAAATTATAGAAATAGGTATTTCTAGACCAATTGGAATTATTCAAATCATATTGATCCTGATTTGAATAAGAACTAAAGTTAAACTTATTAGGAGTAGATTTAAAATTATCACCAACTAAGTATGGGAATTTTGGTCTCTTATACCCAGCAAAAGGTCCTGCTGAATCCGCATTACCTTCTTCAATAGTTGCAAAATAAGCATAGGTTCCATTGGGAAACTCTGGAGTAATACAGAATCTTCCATTATTCCCATCAAGTGTTTTTTGATCCGCTATTTTTGTATAACTATAATCTTCAATAAAGAATCCTACGGGAAAGTTATTAACAGGAGGTCTACTGGGTTTTAAATCAACACTATACCCAGACTTCATTTGTGCTACAACTCCACCAGTATGAGTGGAATATCCATAAGGTCCATAAATCGGATTTCCATCATATGCCCATCCAATTATAGGTGAGTGATCAGTTGATGCAACTTCTACACTATTAACCCGTTTTAAATCACTTTGACCATATAAAACATTTCCATCTTGATCTGTCGCAAACATTGCCTCCCTAAGTTTACGGGGTGCATATAAATGAGCATACTGAAGTCCTCTATCTATATTAAATTGATCAGCAATAATTCCATCATCAGTACTAAAATTATCAATATGTCTTTGGAATAAATTCAATCTCCAATTTTGTATATCTGCTCTAAATTCTGCACCTTCTCCAGGAACAAGAACATCAATACTAGTATTATCTTGAGTATATCCTATACCTTTTTCAATTACAGTAACGGATACAAAAGAACCATTTTCAATAACAGGAGTAAGTACTGCACCTTCACCATCACCATTAATAACTAAATCTGGAGGAGAATTATAATCTGATCCAGTATTTTGGATTAATATTTCTGTAATTGATCCATCACTAATAACGGGTTTTAATTGTGCATTAGAACCAGCAATTAAATTAATATTGGGTTGTCTATCAAAATTAATAATCTCAGAAGATCCATATCCAACACCATTTCTAGATACATGAACCGAAGTAATCTTACCTCTAATAATTGGTTGAACACGACATTGGAAACTATTAGTTCCTATTGAAGAAATTCCAACTTTTCCTTTTATATTTACAGAAATATCCTGATAATTAAAGGTATGAGTTCCTACACCAACAGAAGTAAAATTAATATATTGTTTTGTATCATAGAAAAATGTTTTTACAGTAGTTCCTGCTCCAATTTTAGATAATTTAAATTGATTATCATCAATTCTTGTTACATAATATTCTGTTCCATTTACAATACCTCCTGCAGCAGTTCCTTCAGCGGTGTATTTAACTATCTCTCCAGATTGATAATTATGATTGGGAATAGTAATTTCATTTAAAGATGTACTAATTCCACTTCCAGATTCAGTAGGTGTACTTCTCTTCTTATTTGCATATCCTGAACCACCATCAATTACATTAATAACATCGACTACCGATTTTTTATTAATTGATTCAAGACTCTGTTTTCCAACACCATGAGAAGTTAAAGAGATAGTATTGATTCCAGCAAATGCATCATTCTCTCTTGGATAAAGTTTTACTGTTGTATTGTTTACTGGATAAACATAGTATTGAGAATTAGTAGTTATTCCACCAATAGGAGTTTGACCAATGGTTTTATAAATTACTTTTTCACCATTTCTAAATTGATGATATGTATTAAATCCAATAGTATTATCAGTAAGACTAACCCATGCTGCAGTTTGTCCACCATGAATATGAGCATCAGCAAAGAAATCAACTGAATGAGTAATTAGCTTCATACTCACATCTGCTTTTGCTCCTTTACCGTTACCACCACTAATAGTTACAGTAGGAGTTTCCTCATAATCAAATCCACTATCAAGAAGTCTTAATTCATGTAAAGATCCTTCAACAGCAGCAAAACCAGTAGCTCCCGTTCCTACATTGTCTTTAATATGTACAAGAGGAGGAGTAATTACATCATAATCAGATCCTTCACTACTAACTTCTATTTTATTAATTTGTCCATATTTAATAACATCACCACCTTTATAGTTTAAAACCTGAACGCCATTAGCTAATATGCCAGTAAATCCAGGATCAGTTGGGGTTATATTTTCATTATCATCTCTAGGTAAAGCAACTTCTCTTAAAAGATTTTGTGATTGAAGGGTTTTAAATCTAAAATCATATGGTTCTATTCTATTATTTGTTACAGTCGTATCTTTAGTAAGAGTGACAAAAGTTCCATCAGAAATATTAGTTCTACTTGTTGCTAATTTTATTTTAGAATTATTAACTCTAAAAACAAAATAAAGTCCTTCAGTAACTAAAGATGATCCATTAATTATTCTAGTTTTTTCATTACCAAACGCATCAAAATAAGATTCACTAATTCTTTCTGGAGAAAGATAAACTGCATCTCCAGTATAGAATCCATGATCTTCAGTTAAAGGATTTATTAGAAACTCTGATCCAATAAATGTTCCTGAAAAAGTAACTGTTTGACCATATACATCAAGAGGTTGAGCATTATATGATGGAATAGAAGAAGAAGCAACTAAAAAATCTTCTCCCTTTCTATAAACATTTTGTACATTAGTAGAATAAATGGATGATTCTGGAAAATTATTAGATTCTGTTTTTAAAGTAAGTCTTTTAACATGATAAGTATCTGCTGGTTCTTCATCAAGTCGTCCTTGACCCTTACATTCAAAAGATGTTGCAGAATCAACTTTAATTACGGTAGAAGTTGATCGATCATCGTCTACTAAAGAAATAGTAGCAAGATCTCCTACTCTAAAACAATGTTCAACATTTAACTCAACATGATAAGTCCAATCACCACTATCAATTAAAGTTAATTTTTTGATTTTATAAATTGGAGAAATATTATAGAACCAATTCTTTCCCTTAAAACTGGAATCAGAAATACCTAAAGTTTTAATATTAGCAGTATCTCCAGTTTCATAATCTAGAGTATTATCAGGTGGTTCAAAATTTTCTAATACAGAATTAATTCTTACTTTAATAGTTTTTGTACTATCTACAAAAGAACTTCCATAAACATAAGTATTAATTCCAATATTTGATGCATCTTCAATTGTTCCATTTATATTCGAACAATCAAAGAATTGAGTTGTATTTTTAGAAGTATAAGAAACAACTCCAACTGTTCCATCCACATAAGGGACATATAATTCACCACTTGTTGGAAATCCAACTGTTGAATCTACATCAAGATAAGTTGTTCCCGCAGATACTTTTCCAATTACTCTAGTTTTTGAATGAGTTTTAAATTCACCATATATTGAACCATCAACTCTAACATCTCTATTATATCCAGCATCTATGCTCAATTTATAAAAAGTTTGACCTATTCCAGTATCCCCAGTATTAATAGGTTCTACTGAAGTAATAGGAGCATATGCTTTAGTATAATTTCCATATTGATAGGCATCTTGGAACAAAGTAGATTGTTCAAGATTTACAGGATTTCCTTCTCCATCAATTGATTCAACTACAAAGTCCTTTGTAATTCTATAATTAGCATTTGAAGGTGTAAAAAGAAAATCTCTTGGTTTTATAATTCTTACATCTTCATTATATAAAGCTTTAAATAAAATTTCAAAAGATTTATCTGTACCTTTACTTAAATAAAAATCTTTTGCTTGTTTTATAAAAATATCTTGATTTAAATCTTTATGTAAAGATCTATTCTCTAATCCCGGTAAAAGTTGGTTTTTTGTTTTGAGTAAAAATTCCTTAAGGAATAAACAACTTAAATTCTGTATCTGAGACCCCTCTGTATGCTCCGCAGAGGTGGTTGAACTAAACTCTAGTACATCTGGACTGTTTGCTGTTTTATAAGACGTTATACCACAAAATCCACGCACACAACCAGTAAAGCAAGTAGTTGCTGTGCCAGTATAGGTAATAATCTCATTATCAATTTTTAATAGTCCATATGAAGATGGAAATCCATCCGTTCCTGTTGGATTCTGAACCATATCAACAGGAATAACATCAGTAAAAGAATCTAAATCAATAGACAACCCAACTGATTCTGTTAAATTAGTCTGTTCAGAAACTTTTACATATTGATCAATATTTTGAATTAAATCAATAGTACCACCTTCATATTCCTGTCCAAGGTAATACTGTTTTAAAAATTCAGAAACTAACGGAAACTCAGTCTTCGTATAAGCAGGAAGCTGATTCTGAACAATGTTGCTAAATTGTATTCTCTTTTCTGCCATCTTAAGATCTTACTAGGTTCCCGTTTGCATAACTTGAGGTTACAATATAATTCGATGCTGCTGGATCAAGTCCAGAAGAAACTTCATCAACAACTGTTTCAAAAGTACTCGTACTAATATCTAGTTGTAAATATAAATCCTGCAATCCAACAACGTCATTGGATACTGGACATACTGACAATTCAATAATGGTTTGACCATCCTTTATTTTTCCAGATAAAACATTAATAGGATTAATGGTTATAATTCCTTTCTCATAGTTAATAATTCCAACGTTTCTTCTAACAATAGTTGGAGTTGTTGAAGATGGTGTAGGAAGGGTAAACAAGAAAAGAGATCCATCAACTCTATTTGTATTAGGAATATCTGAAATGTAGACATCATCCGCAATTCCGCTTATTTTAAATGCAGAAGATTTAATATTATATCCATCCATACTTCTAATATGGAATCCATTACCAAATCCAATTGAATATTCAGCAAAACTATTTAATGCTGCTCTCAAATCCCTCCTCATTGTAATTGTTGTAATATTGGAGGTTATTGCTTGATCACTTTGATCGATAATATTCAAAAATTTACTATATTTAAATCTAGCACCATACTTATTCATTTCAGCAGATTCTGCATACTTATTTGAATTATTCTGGACTACTGATGAAATAGCAGCGCCTGATGGTGTTAAATTAGTGTTATAATAGATTTTTGAATCAACTTCAATATAAAGATACTTCAAATCAAGAATTTCTGGAACAATTCCAGCAACTGCATACTTCTTCAACTTCATTCTGATGTTTTCTTTAATCAAATTAGGAAGAAAATCACCAGTTTTTGGTTTAATACTAATAAAAACCTTTCCATATTGTGGTGGAATCAATTCTTCACCACCAAAAACAGAAATTGACTCCGTTTCGGGGTAAATTTTTGCTGGAATTAGTGTTTCATAGTCATTTGCAGTTAATGCACGGTTTTGAGAGGCATAAATTCGTGGTGCAAACTTCTTAATAGAGTCCACCGACTCAATTGTCTCTCCACCTTTAGAAGAAATGTCAGTTGTTATTAAAGAAATGCCATCTGTTACAGTATAATCCGATCCATTTCTTGTATATGAGAGACTTCCAGCAAATTCAAATTGATTTACACCATTTGCACTATCTCCATTACACACAATATAGTCAGCAATGATATAATTACCTTCTTCAAGTGCTTTTCCAAAAATACCATCTCCAAATATCAATTGATACCTTTCATCCTCAATTTCTTGAAGAAAATAAACTTTTGAAGTTTTATCAATATCAAAAAGACTGTCTTGAGAGGTATATTGAACTTGAGTAGTGGATTGTTGAGTTCCTTTTACAACAATATTAATTAAAGAGGTATCAATACCAGAATTTGGTAAAATAAACTTTGCATTTGGAGTTCTGGAGCTATATGTGAAGTTAGATGTCAAAAGAGACCCTTCATGAATAGCAATTTCATCAAAAGAAGCAATTCCATCTAATACTGGGACGGTAATATCACTTACAATCGAAAATACAAAGGATTGATTTCCAAAAGTACCTGAAGTTGAAGCAACAGGACCCTTTTTAAGTGTTATAGATGCTGGTGTTGGACTAATATTACTACAATCTATGAAAAAACTAACGGTTGCAGATGCAGATTTTCTAGATTTGGGGACATATCCAATATTTCGCGCTAAAGAAACAACATTTTCCCTTAAAGTTGCACTATCAATGAATACTTCATTAGAAACCATATTGGCATTATATGAAGTAATGTAGGTATTATATGCTAACAAGTCAATTATTGATGAAAGGTTAGACCCTTCAAAGTCATAATCGGTAAAAGTAGAGTTTGCTCTAAGATATTCTTTAAGCGATGTCTTAACCTGATTAAAATCAAGGTTAGAAAAGTTTACTAATGGCATTTATCTGGTTGATTGCAACGCGAATTGTAGTTCTTGTGGAGGAACATCTGCTCCTATGATGTCATATATGATTAATACATCAAAAGAATTGTTATCAAAGTCAGGAAATACTTCCACATTAATCAAATCAACTCTAGGTTCATATCTTTCAATCGAATGTGAAATTTCATCAACAATAACACTTGCTGTTATATCATCAATATTCTCAAAAAGAGAAGCAGAAATTCTAGATCCGAAGTTTTGATCAAAAAATTTCTCTCCAGGAAGAGTAAATACAATATTTCTTACTGAACGAGCAATTGCATTTTCATTTTTAAGCCCAATAAGGTCGAAATTCAGGGGATTTGCCTGAAAAGTCATGCTTAAATCTTTAAATCCGGGACTAACCCTTTCTAGAGGCACTTAAATACAGCGATTATTGTTTATTTATTAAGGATTTATCACTAAAATTCTGCAGTAGGTATCATATCGTCGTCATAATCTAATCCTTCATAGAAATCATTATCATTTACTCTCTCATAAAGGTCATTTTGGACTTTTCTATCGCGTTTTTTGGGTGTCGCAGCATCATTTGCGATTTCACGAAGCATTTTTTGATGTTGATCATTAGCCAAATTGTCTAAAAAGTCGTTCATTGCCCTAAATCTTCATTTTTAATATTTATTCTACTAATTTAAAATTAAATGAGACCGTTCTTCTAGGTTTATCAGATTTGTGAGGAGTAACTCCATGTAACATATGAGAAGGAAAGAACAAAATATCACCTTGTCGATAATTTACACAAGAACATGAGGGAATATTAGATAATCTTCTTAAAGAAGAAGGAATTTCTGCAAGTTGTTTGTTAAAAAAGAAGAATTTACCCGAATCTTCGTCTGGTTCGTCTAAAAAAAGAACACCTGACACATCGGAATCAGGTGTATGATCATGTAATTCTTGCCAACCACCCTTTTTATAGGTAGTTCTCCATATTTCATTCAATTTTATATCAATTTCGTCTTCTATTTGCAATAATTTTAGAAAAATATAGACTGAGGGAAGGATTGCTTCATATAATTCTTCTTCTTCAAGCAATTCTACGGTAATATTTCGCCCTTCATCATCATTATAGAGTGGATTTTCATTATGCCAACGAATATATTGTTCTTTTTTAAGATTTGTCCCCTCAACAATATTGATCAATGATGATCTGTTGAGAGGACTGATAACTGAATAGACATTATTTGGAAATATAGCTTTTAGCACTTATTTTCCTTGACCTCTGGGTCGTTTTTTAGCACTATTTCGAGAACTCGCGGCGTATTTTGTGTGTTTTCCGTTTCCCTGACGAGTTTTCTTTGGAATCGTCTCTACAAATTGAGAAGATCCCCATGCTCCTTGCTTAGTCTTAACCGGCATCAATAATTTCCTCCATTGTTAGGTCTTGTGGATCAAATGGCCATGCATTTGGGTCATCTTTTTCGGCATAAAACTTATCTGCATAGTCCTGTAACTTATCTGCTGCCTCTTCAGCAGTTAAACGACTATGTAAAATATCAGTTTTAAATTTAATATTGTATAGAATAGTCATGAATGAGGATTGTATCTATACATCATGTATATAAAAGTAATAAAAAGGATAACAAAAATTGCACCAAAGGTATACATCATAATAAATTGAGTTTTTGCAGTTTTTCTTTTACCGAGTCGCGGGTTGCACGTACTCGGTAATCAACTTGATCTCTCCGAGAGAGTTCGGTGAGGTTCTCTGATATTTCATACCAAAGTTGCTCATCCGTTTTATGCGAAAATACAGGTTTACTACCAAAAAGTCCCATCATTTAGATTCCACTAGGTATTGAACATTATCCCGTCGAGATAATTCATTAAGAATTTCTTCATTGAGTTTCCATAAATCATTCTTAAGTTCTGGTGTATTCAATGCAATATCAATTATTCCATAATTAACTTCATCTCTATGAGAAAGTTCTGTTAGTATTCTACCAGATTCTTTCCATAACTCATTGGATCCCATAGTTTTATAATTCATATTAAATTATGCGAGTTTTTTCGTGACCTACCCTAATCCGAGGATCGCACCAGATTTCCCAACCCTCTTCTTTTGCATCTAAACAGAATGATACGTCTTCGCCGCACATATCCTGTACATTGCCTGATTCAAAGACTTGCATCTTAGGAGCAAACCATGGATATTCGAGTTTTTCGAAGACACCCTTCTTAATTAATAACCAACCAAACCCTGTGTAATCTACTGTAAATGGTTTACGACGCTTACCAATAGATTCAACGGTTTCATGATTCATAACTCCGCCATTCTTACGGAAATCATCTTCTTCTAACCAATGTGCCACAGAGGTAGTGCTTCCATCTTCAGTAGCATACCAACCAGCAGCAATTGCACGTTGTTCTAATACTTCCTCATTAGTAGTTCCATCTTCATTAACTGATTCTGCAGGAACTGCCATATCACATAGTTGCCAGAACTTCTGAGTATCAAAGACAATATCTGAGTCAATCCATAGTTGATAATCATACTTAAGTTTACCGTCCCAAGGTATTTGCTCCGGTCCTCTTAATACATTAGCACCTAAACACTTACAACGTGCAAAGTTAACCATTGATGAATAGTCCTGGGATATCTGGATAGACATACCATTCTGAACCATATCAAAGCATAACTGCACAAAGTTCTTCAGAAAAATGTAAGAACATCCACGACCTGGAAGAC